>NHCFJ05603__coassemble_674_pt1 | contig 32198 bp, 30 predicted proteins | sample NHCFJ05603__metabat2_high_PE_003 | metagenome-assembled genome bin NHCFJ05603 | reverse complement strand
GACCAAGCAACAAGCAAAGAAGCCATTGCCGCAATCGTGAAAAAAGCACAAGAGGAAAATGCATCACGCTTAGCTGAAGAAATGGCACAAGCAGAGTTAGCTAAAGCCAAAGCAGTAGCTAAAGCAACGATTATGGGTCTAGCAAGCTTACCAGAAGCAAGTAAAGCAGAATATGCTGGACAGATCGACCAAGCAACGAGCAAAGAAGCTATTGTAGAAATCGTGAAAAAAGCACAAGAGGAAAATGCGAAACGCTTAGCTGAAGAAACAGCCCAAGCAGAGTTAGCTAAAGCCAAAGAAGCAGCTAAAGCAACGATTACGGGTCTAGCAAGCTTACCAGAAGCAAGCAAAGCAGAATATGCTGGACAGATTGACCAAGCAACGAGCAAAGAAGCTATTGCCGAAATTGTCAAACAAGCACAAGAGGAAAATGCGAAACGCTTAGCTGAAGAAATGGCACAAGTAGAGTTAGCGCAAGCCAAAGAAGCAGCTAAAGCAACGATTACTGGTCTAGCAAGCTTACCGGAAGCAAGCAAAGCAGAATATGCTGGACAGATCGACCAAGCAACGAGCAAAGAAGCCATTGCCGCAATCGTGAAACAAGCGCAAGATGAAAATGCGAAACGCTTAGCTGAAGAAGAAGCATCACAAGCAGAGTTAGCTAAAGCCAAAGCAGCAGCTAAAGCAACGATTACGGGTCTAGCAAGCTTACCAGAAGCAAGTAAAGCAGAATATGCTGGACAGATTGACCAAGCAACGAGCAAAGAAGCCATTACCGCAATCGTGAAACAAGCACAAGACGACAATGCCGCACGATTAGCCGAAGAAATGGCCCAAGCAGAGTTAGCTAAAGCTAAAGCAGCGGCTAAAGCAACAGTCACTGGTCTAGCAAGCTTACCAGAAACAAGTAAAGCAGAATATGCTGGACAGATTGACCAAGCAACGAGCAAAGAAGCTATTGTAGAAATCGTGAAACAAGCACAAGACGCCAATGCATCACGCTTAGCTGAAGAAGCAGCCCAAGCAGAGTTAGCTAAAGCCAAAGCAGCGGCTAAAGCAACGATTACGGGTCTAGCAAGCTTACCGGAAGCAAGTAAAGCAGAATATGCCGGACAGATTGACCAAGCAACTATCAAAGAAGATATTACTGCAATCGTGAAACAAGCGCAAGAAGAAAATGCGAAATGCTTAGCTGAAGAAACAGCCCAAGCAGAGTTAGCTAAAGCCAAAGCAGCAGCTAAAGCAACGATTACTGGTCTAGCAAGCTTACCAGAAACAAGTAAAGCAGAATATGCTGGACAGATTGACCAAGCAACGAGCAAAGAAGCTATTGTAGAAATCGTGAAACAAGCGCAAGACGATAATGAAGATGTAAAAGACCATACTGCAGATAACACAGGGGCTAGTGGTGATGGTCAACATCAACAAGGTAGGCTACAAACACATACCAAGAACGTAGGTGCAACTATTTCTAATCCTCTGCAAAACTTACCACAAACAAGTGAAAATCAAGATTCACAAGAGGATACAGAAAAGGAAAAAGTGAGCACAAGCGAAAAACAAAAAGCAAATGATAGTCAAGACAATAAAATGTCTCAATCAACAACCAAGGAAGTAATGGAAGAAAATAAAGAGAATAAAAATACTTTTGTTAAGATATTCAGTGTTTTAGTGGCTGGTTTAGTGTCAGGATGGTTCTTCATTATGAAAAAGAAAAGTAAAAAATAAAAATATATAGGGATTTGCTATGTATTTGTAGATAAGAAACAAACAGAGCTGATCCAATAGTCTCTAATAAAAAATGAGTATATAAATAATCCGAACGTTCATCGTTGATTTTATGAGTAATCAAGTTGAACATTCGGATTTTCTTTGTCTTTTATTAATTATTTATTTCATCATAAGGATTTCTTTTTTTATTATCTTGCTAAAATACTTTTGGGGCAGCCCATTTTCGTACTTACTTTTTTTGCATTTGATCTACTAGTTGTTCTAGTCCAGTGAGTGATTGGTAACCATAGCCGAAAAGATAGTTATAGTCCACCGCATAGATTTTTTTATTTTTGATAGCTTTCATACTTTGAAGTTTAGGATTTTTTAACAGCGCTTCGATGACTTCATGTCCGCTGATACTTCCTGGAATACTGGACCAATCACCGACAATTAAGACATCTGGATCGGTTTGAATTAAGGTTTCTTCACTCACATCGCCTTTTTGGTCTTTAAATACATTGTCCATCTTAATCATTTTAAACATATCATTAAAGAACGCTTCGTCATGAGCGGCATAAACGACCACTTGACTAGGATCAGACATGTGTAGGTAAGCAAAGGTCTGCGTTTTTTGGTCTTTTACTTTAGCTTCTAGTTTTGCTTGACGGGCTTTGATTTCTTTACTGAAAGATTTGGCTTTGTCTTCTACATTAAAAATTTTACCAAGATTAGCAATATCTTTATAAATAGAATCAAAAGTCGCACCGGTGATAGATGATTCTAAGACATAAGTTGGAATGCCCATTTCATTGAGTGAATCGACCGTACCGACACCCCAGTCTTGGTTATCAAATAGTCCACCACGCCCATAGACTAAATCTGGGTCAACACTTAGCGCGGTTTCTTTGCTGATATAGCTGTTTCCTAGGTCTTTGAGTTCTTTAAATTCTTTTGCGACACTTTCATCGGCTACCCCAAAAGTGGCACCGACACCGGCAATATTATCTTTTAGACCAAGATGTAGCAAAAGTTCGGCAGCTGGTCGTGTGTTAGCCAAGACTTTTTTCGGTTTGCTTTGATAGGTTTCATCTTTTTTTGTCCATTTGCTGCCACCTTCTGCTTTGGTGACATTTTCAATAGTAAGCGGATAATGTGCCTCAGATTTTGTTTCTTGTTTTGATTGAGAATTACCACAAGCAGCCAGTAAAAATGTCGCTGTAGTTAGCGCAAGTAAGGTTAATTTTTTCATGTTGTTCTCCTTCAATATACCTTTATTTGACGGTGTTCGAAGGGTAGCTACATTGCATCTAAGCCGAACTGTCTAGGAAAATCTTTAAACAGAGTGGATTTTCCTGACATTCCGGACAAACTTAGCTGCTCGTAGCTGACCAACCCTTCTCACAACCTTATTGACGGTGTTCGGCAGCTAGACATTGTGAAATTCGCCCTCCCGAATGAGAAAATCTTCTTTCATCCGATTTTCTCATCGGAAGGTAAGCACACGAATTTCTTCATGTCTTACCGAGCTGCCTCACAACCTTATTTATAATAATAGAATCCTAATTGTTGGGTAATTGGGTTTTGGTAGATTTTGCATTTAACACCGTAAACTTCTTCAATCAAAGTTTCAGTTAATATTTCTTTGGGTTTACCATGTGCAATAATGTTGCCATGTTTTAAGACATAGAGTTCATCACAATAGCGGCAGGCATCTTCTAAACTATGTAACGCAGCTAAAATACCGATGTCAAGATTTTTCACAATTTCCATGATTTCCAACTGATACCGAATATCCAAGTGGTTACAAGGTTCGTCTAAAATCATGAAATGTGGATCTTGGGCGATGGCTCTGGCAAGAATCACCCGTTGTTTTTCACCACCGGATAGCGAAAGAAAACTACGATCTTGATAGTCTAACAAATTAGTCGTTTTTAAAGCGTGCTCTACAATTTGTAAATCTTGTTTATTTTCTTGTTCTAAAAGTCGCTTATGGGGAGTACGTCCAAGCATAACCATTTGTTTGACCGTTAAATCAAAACTAAGTTCGTTGAATTGGCTCACCACACTTAAATTTTGGGCAACCTTTTTTTCAGAACTATGCAAAATATTGAGTTCATCTAAATAAATTTCCCCGCTATCTGGTTTGAGTGTTTTATAGATGGTTTTCAGTAAGGTAGATTTTCCGCTACCATTCGCTCCGATTAAACCGACAAATTGGCTGTCTTTAGTCTTTAAAGAAATATCTTCTAGGAGGGTGCGTTGTTTGATGCTTAAATTTAAGTGTTCAATGGTTAATTTCATACGCTACCCTCCAAAGTTATATTGTTTCTTTAATATAATGTAAATGAAAATCGGTGAACCAATAATGGCGGTAATAATGCCAATGGGTAATTCTACACCTGTAAGAATTGAGCGCGATAAAACATCAGCCCAAATCATAAATAGACTTCCGAATAGAGCGGCAAGGGGCATCAAGCGACGATGATCAGAACCTGTAATCCCTCGTACAATATGTGGAATAATCAGACCTACAAAGCCAATCATTCCTGAGTTTGCAACAATAATGCTAGTTAAAAGTGCCGCAAGAATCATGTAGACTTTGCGGTAAAAACTCAGCTTAATTCCTAATGTGGTCGCAACTTCATCGCCAAGTAACATCGCATTTAAGATTCGTGCTTGTAAGATAAAGAAGAGGGTTAAACCGCAGACAACAAGACTGATTAAAGGTAATTTTTGCCAACTTGCACTGGCTAAACTACCCATGGTCCAAAAGGTAACGGTCTTCATGCCTTCTGCGTTATTAGCGAGATAGATGATGAGGTTTGACAAAGCACTGCATAAGGAACTAATAATCATCCCTGAGAGTACGAGTTTTGTGGAAGTCATTTTCGAACCGACACTTGCCAAGAGTAAGACAAAGATACTGGCGAAAATAGCTCCGATAAAGGCCCCAAATGCTAAGCCGAATTGAAAGACCAAAGCCCCACCACCGAATCCGACCAAAATGGCAAAGGTAGCGCCTAGTGATGAACCAGAAGAAATGCCTAAAATATAGGGATCGGCCAGTGGGTTTTGGACGACGGCTTGCATAACTGCGCCACTAATTGCGAGTCCCATCCCTACAAAGATAGCTAAGAGTGTTCTAGGTGCTCGGACAAACCAAATAATATTTTGATCTGCCAATGAAAGTTGTTCGACATTTCCTAGATGCCCGTTGGAAAGCTTATATAGTAAGATTTGATAGACCTCACTGACTCTGATATCGGCTTGTCCCTGGGTTAGTGCAAAGCCAACAGATAAGATAATCAGAGCTAGAAAAACAATCCCAAGTGCCCCAAAAACGAAGCGATGGGTAGTTTTTTTCATCTATATCGCCTCCTTGTTGGCAAAAAGTGCTTGATTACGAGTATGGAATTTCTCATTATGGGAAGAAACCATTTCAAAACTTGCGGCTGACTCATCGAGATATTGTTTGATTTGATTAACTGCATGTACGCTGTCATTAAAAGCACCGGCGAGCAGATTCACTTTGCCAGGATAATATTGGATATCGCCTGTTGCAAAAATGCCCTTTTCACTGGTGATGCTTGGTTGTTGGCAGTCAAGTGCGTACTCGTTATGTCGTTTCAAATCAAAAGAACAGCTTTCAAAAAGACTGCCATCGTGTTCATAACCGTGTTGAATCAGTAAATAATCCGCAGAAAGGGTGTGAACGGCGCATTTTACTTGGAGTTTTTGCCCCAGCTCACGAATTTCTTCAATTGTATCGCAATAGTAAACGGGAATGCCTAGTTCAGACAGCTTGCGTACTTGACTTTCATGCCCTTTAAGCTTTTCTCCACGATAGGAAACTGTGACCTTTGCACCAAATTCATGCGCTTCGATTGCGTAGTCCACCGCACTATTGCCTCCACCAGAAACTAATAATTCTTTTCCTTTGATAAGATTTGGATCTGGAAAATGATAAAAGATTTTGTCCTGGACGTCTTTTGTTAGTGGAACTGTTAATTTCTTAGGCATATAGATCCCTCCGCCAATCGCCAGTAATATTGTTTTTGCTTTTAACGGAGTGGCTTGATTGCTATATAAAAGAAAAGTATCCTCAACTTTTTCGATTTTGTTTATTTTTGTATTTAAGTAGATATCGGGCTGGAAAGTTTGGGCTTGCTCGATTAAGTGCTTTTGAATTTGTTTGCCTTTGCTTGGAGGAAGTGCGCCTACATCCCAAACCATTTTTTCAGGGTAGAAGCTTAACTTGCCACCTAGATGATCTAAAGCTTCAACTAAGGCAATTTTTATATCACGCAAACCAGCATAAAAACTAGCGTAGAGACCAGCTGGACCACCACCGATAATTACACAATCATAGGTAGGTTGCATTCTATCTCTTCCTTTCGAATAAGGTAGGTTTATATTGTTTATTTGTGAATATTTTTGCAATTGATAATCATTCTCATTTGGTTGAGATTATTATAAAAAAATCTAATTTATTTGTAAACCAGTTGCCAACAAATAAGAATCGTTCTAAATTAAGAATAAAGATGTGAAGTGACTCGATCAGCTACGAGCGGATAAGTCTGTCCAGAACGTCGGGAAAGTCCGAGAAGTTAAGACTTTCCCAGACAAGCTGGCTTATACGCCGAAGTAGCTAGTCGCTGAACACAGATTGTGTCAAGGATGTGAGCCGGGTCGATCAGCTCCAAGCAGCTAAGTTTTCCGGAATGTCAGGAAAATCCACTATGTTTTAAGATTTTCCTAGACAGTCCGGCTTAGATGCACAGGAGCTACCCGGCGAGCACAGATTAGAAGAGGTCGTGAAGCAGCTTGGAAAGCCTAGAAGAAATTGCAGTGCTTACCTCCCACTGAGAAAATCGGATGAAAGGAGATTTTCACAAGTGGGAGGGCGAATTTCACAATGTCTAGCTGCTGAACGCCGTAGATAAAGATGTGAGCCGGGTTGACCAGCTCCAAGCAGCAAAAAATATATGATAGAAAAAAAGGAAGTGGTATGTGATGAAAACTTTATTTGTTGGCGATTTACATTTACAACAGGCGCTGATTTTGTCTAAGGTGGCAAAAGTGGTGGCGCAAGAAAAGATTGAACGCGTGATTTTTACCGGTGATTATGTTGATGCCTATGGTCAAAAGAACAACTCGAAATTATTTTTATCGGCTTTGGACTTATTAAAAAAATTTAAGGAAGAACATCTACAAAAGGGAATTGAAGTTGTTAATTTAGTGGGCAATCACGATGCGCCTTATATGATTGATCGACGCAACCACTATACTTCAGAAGATCCTGAATTAATCTTAGCAGTCAAAAAACGACTTTATGATTTAGGGTTGCAGGTTGCTTTTCAGTTAGATGATTATCTTGTGAGTCATGCAGGCTTTAATCAAGATTTTGAGGTAGAGGATTGGAACTTTGAGATGATGACAGAGGAAGAACATAAATCGAAATTATTCGAATATCAGACACATGTGGGTTATATCCGGCGCGGGCGTTTTCCATATGGTTCGCCAATTTGGTCTGATTTTATGGAAACAACCTTGCATACCAACCCTAAATATCCTAAGCAAGTGGTCGGTCATACACCGCAAAAAGCCATTCAATTAGGAAATATTATCGGAATTGATACTTTTTCGAATAATTATATTTCAGAACAAGGTTGGCAATTGATTGGGAATGGTGATTTATTGTGTTATGAGGAAGGTCAGTTTAAAGTGATTCCGACTGATTGGTCAAGTGAAGTAACGATAAAAGGACTAGAAAAGCTATTTTGGCCGGGAGAGTGAGACTAGATGATTCTAACTCAAGAAATATTAGAGATATTAAAGCAATACACGAGCGCAATTACTAGTATGGATACAAAAAAAGAACTTCAAGAAAAAACGCTTAACTGTAAGGAAATCACAGAATATTTAAGCGCTAAGTATGGCGAAGAGATTACCTATAGACGAGTCATTCGATCCTTAAATCATTTATTAGAAAGTGAGGCTCTTTTACCTAGCTCGCAACAAATAATTGGTATAATCGGAGCAAAAAAGCGACAAAGATATTATTATAAAAATAGTATTAGTGATGTGGAGTTAAAGTATCTCATTGATTGTGTGATGCATTCCAAAATATTCCGTAAAGAACAAGCCAGTAGTTTGGCCAAAAGACTCCAATCCCTTTCAAATCGGAATGTAGTCAAATTAACCCCTTATGTGAATGATAGTTTTGGTGAACAACGATTTTTCTTGACACATGATGTGCTGGAAAATGTGATGAAAATTCAAGAGGCAATTGATAAAAGACAGTATATTGCGTATGACTGGCATGTATATGAGTCTGATGGCAAGCAGATTGTTTTGCGGGAGATGGGACGCCAAATCATCAAACCGTATTTATTATTATTAAATGATCATCGCTACTTTGTATTTGGTCAACATAAAGATATGGATGAAATCTATACGCATAGTGTGGATTTGATGGACAATATAGAATTAATTTCCCCTAGAGACGTTCAGGATAAGGGAAAAGACCCGGTAGCTCGAATCAATCGTGGAAAATATATATTAAATCATCCGTACATGATGGCAGGAGAAGTCAAACGTTATCGCTTAAAAGTGCAAAGAGAATATTTTTCCAGATTAGTTGACAGCTTCTCTCATGAAATTGAGATCATTCCAGGAACTTTAACCGATACAGAAGTGGAAGTGTATATCAAATCTTCAAAGTTGGGTCTACGTTATTGGTTGTTGCAACATTATCAAGTGGCAGAGTTAATTGAGTGTAAAGATCAGGAGTTATTAGACGATTTATCTAAAGCTGTCGAAAAATTATATAAAAGATATCATTTAAAAGCCTAAAATCGAAAATTTTTTTCGATTTTAGGCTTTTAATGACCGTTTTGGGCATTAAAAATTAGTACAATATAAGTATCAAAGCGCTTTGAAATAATTAATTGGAGAAATGGCATGGCAAAAGATACAACCAGACCAAAAGCGATTGATTTAATTGTTTCAAATGAGATAAAAAAATATTTAAAAAATAATTCTTCTATAGGCAAACCTGCAAAAAAAGAAAGCGGTTTACGAAGGGGTTTCTCGGAGTAATAGCCAAATTAGTCAAAAAATGGTTCGGGTAACATTGGATAATCTTTTGCAATATGAAGATTATGTAAGTCGAAATAATAAATATTTACGCACGATTCATTCTACAAAAGGCGATAATTTAGAAGAGATGAAGACCGATCTTTACTACTTGCCGACTATTTTAGATGAAGAACTACAGATTTTTATTGATTTACTAGCTGCATCCCCATTATTTACAAAGAAGCAAAAAGATGATTTGATTTTGAAATTAAAATTAGCATCGAACGATGAACTAGTAGAGATTAAACCTCATTCTGTGCAAACGTTATTTACTGAAAGTGCAGTTGAAACAAGTTTAATTAAAAATCTAGCACAAATCCGTTTGGCGATGGAAAATAAAAGAGCCATAGATTTCACATTTTGTGGGTATGAATTTTATGGGAAAGAAAAGCGATTAATCCTGAAGAACCAACGAGAAATCACTCAAGCGCAACCCCAAGCAGTCTATTTAAAAGATGGCTATTATTATGTGGAAGTCAAATTTCCGGATTCGAATAAAAAATATAATTACCGTGTCGAATTGATGAAAAATATTCAGATAACTAAAAGTGCCTATACAATCGATCATTCGAATTTTGACAATCTTAAAGCCAATCGTAGTGACTATTATCCATTAATGATGGGCGGAGAAGTGGAAAATTATATTTTGCGTATTAAAAAGGAAGATTTGACCCGTTTAATTCGTCTGTTTAATAGTGAAGTTAGTTTATATACCAAGGAAAAAGAGTATTATGATGTAGAAATACACGCCACCAAAGAAGGGATGATTCGCTGTCTACTATTAAATCCAGATATTGTACAAGCATTTGTGATTCCTGAAAAAGGACGAAAACAAATGAAAAATAAAATTCAAAAATTAATGAATGATTTGAAAGTAGAGATAAATAAAGCGAAAAAAAGTTTTTTTGATAACGAAAACAATCTCTTTATTGAACCGAAATGACGTATAGGGGCATTTTAGTTTGGTATAAATAAGTGTGTAAGGTGATTACATAAATGATACATAAAGAAGGCGTTAGTATGAAAGGTGTAGCTTAATTGTAAGAACGGACGAATGCAGTTGTCGAAGTCGTACCATGAAAAGTTGGTTAAGTAGAGAGAATTCATAAGCCATGTTGCGAGGATTAAGATTGTTTGGATAAAATTCTTTATTTGGAGATGATAGTTATGTTAAGAGTAGAAGATTTCCTAGATACAAGACTATATAAAGAGTATAAAGATACTTATGTAGTGGATAAAATGCTAAAAAATTATTTTAAAGGTCAGGTTCCTGATGGCATAAAAGTCCCTGCTAGAGTTCAGTCTGTACCTTTAAAATCATACGAGGATGTTTATAAATGGGATATAAATAATTTTCAAGAAATTCTTACATTAAAATCATTGCCTGGTGTAACCGAAGAGGATTTATGGGCGCTTGCTTATGACGTATATATTGATCCGGATGGTTATGATATAAGAGAACGGAGTGGTGTAGCCTGTTCAGCAGATGCCTTACTTTCCTTCAAGAGAATCTATACAATGTACGGCTATACAGAAAATATGATAGCCGAGTATGAAAAATACCGTAAATATCCGATTTTTCATTTCCCAAAAGAGAAAAACGGTATTAATATGTCGCGCGCTGCTATTTTTGGTGACCGCATCGATTCCACTTTATTAGATTTGAAAGTTTATTATGAAAATGGCAAAAATGCTGAAAAATGTCGCTTGCAAAATGCGTTTAATTTAGAAAAAACTTCTGCCTTTTTAAACTCCTTTGCCGATTTTTCCGAATTGGTTGATTGGTTAGGTGTTAGAGGTAGTTTTGTCAATGAAAATAGCGAGGTATTTGATTTGGAAAAAGGTGAGGATAGCATTTTAACGGATTATCATTCAGAGATAGATTGGCAGTGGTCAGACAGCTATTTTGAGCATGTAAAATCAGCGATAAATCGTTTTGAACTATTAAGCAAGCTTAGTTAGTCTGTTTAATTGTTAGTGCTGAATTGATTTGAAAGATAAAAGCATGGTGTATATTAATGAGTCTGGTAAATTAGATAGATTACCAATCAATCATTTAGCTACGCGTATTTATCGTTCCTACTTAAATACAGATGACTTTATAGTTGGTAATGCGGTAATCTTTGCTTGTGATAGTAAGGATGAAGCTTATGATTTGACAGAAGAGCAAATCAATGAAATTTTAGAATTATTAGCATAAGGATATTTGAAAAATAGTCTAGAGGTATCAATTAGGCTGTTTTTTATTATAATGGTGTTAAGAATGGAGGAATATGATGCAACAAACGTTTAAACATTATCTTACTTTAAATGAGAGTATGGATTTTGAAACGATGAAGAGTATTCATCATGAAATTTTGTCACAAGCCGATACACAGGATGAGGACTTTCAATGGATTTGGAACGATTGTATTCATTATGCAATTGAATACAGTCATATTCGTTCGCAATGGTCTTTCATGTCTAAAGAGGAAAAGCAAAATATCGATGCTTCTCGAACAAGTTTGCACAATAACTTGATTGGTTGTTTCTTAAGTTTAGAGCGCTTATTTGAGCAATCGGGATGGCAATCTGAGAGGTGGACAGAGCAATTATTTTTACAACAAAAAATTGAAAAAAGAACAAAAGAAGATGTTCAATCGCATCGTCAATGTATTGGCGATTTTGCAAATTATCTGGCTTTTGTTTATGCGTTGAATAGTAGATAAAAAACAAAAAACAGTGACAAAACACCTTAAAATGATCAAATCAGGCATTTTACTAATGTAAGATGAGTCTTGTAAGTGAGAGATAACTGCTTGACTTACAGGAATCTTACAAAGGGGCTGATGTTTGATGAAAGGCACTGTAGAAAAAGGCGTAAAAGAAGAAGTAGCGATGAATTGGGTATGTATGAGCACAATTGCTAATATGAACCATATCCAACTCAATTATCGTGAATATGAATTGGATAGAGTAGAAGCTTATCGTGACATTTATGATGAACAACGCTTTCACTCCGCTTTAATCACCCTTTCTCCTTATTCTGCGACTCATGAAGCAAAGAAAAATATGAAACTTGGCAAAATGTATCGCTATTTGAGAATGTTTAGTTCTGGAAATACTCAAGTACAACATGAACAATTACAAGAAAATCAATTAATATTTCCAACCGTGATGCAACAAAAAAATGCTAAAGTTGAAGAGGTTTATTATGATTATTTTGATCGCCTGTTTGTACTCGCCAAGCAAAAAGAAGTCAAGCATTTGGTACTAGATATTTCAAAATACAGAATCGTGGATGCGCAACGATTTGCTAAAGAAGTTTTTCAAGTGGTCAAAGCCTTTAAAAATGATTTTGAAAGTATTACTTTTGCATTAGATGAAACTGTTCAAAATACACAAGTATACTTAGCCTTAAAATCAGAATTAGATCTTTTTGTTTTTAAAGATTAACTCAATCTAGTCCTCTCCCTTGCGAAGACGGCAAGGGAGAGGCGATGCAAATCAAAGCTTAGGAGGAAATTTCGATGAGTACCAATCCATTATCTGTCCAAAAAAGTGTGAAGCGATATTTGAAAGGACGTCAATTACCGTTTGAAATGGTTGTGAGTGAAAGTGGCGCTTGTTTAGTTGTAAGTTTACTTGATTGTGAAAGTTGCCCAGGCAAATTGCTTGGAGTTGATTTTTATTTTCACAATAATTGTATGGAGGTTAAAGTACACTATGCCGCTACTGCCACTAAATGGATAAGAGAACGAAAAAATCATTTGGCCAGTCTTTATCGCTTATTAAACTATATCAATGCAATGGTCTGGATGCCAACAAATGATGGAAAACAAGGAGAAATATATCCATATAGTTACTTCTATACCCCACGTTTTACCGTTACAGAAGATGGCAGCTATGATTTATGCTGTACTTCGCTCGTTGACTATGATGTATTCAATATGGCCCCACTAGCAACTCTTGATTATTTCACCGCTGTTGTTCCAGCCTATTTTGAAGAGTTAGCCCAACCGATATTCTTGTCTTTGTTAGATGAAATAACAGTAGAACAAGCAATACAAATGATTCGTGATAAAAATTTATAATTTGTGAGGTGCGGTATGGATAATTTGTTGTCTTATGTTATGCAAGGAAAATATCAAGGAGATACCCTTCACTTGATACCAGGGGATAAACACCCCCAATCGTTTGGCAATCCTTTATTTAAAGGGGCACAATTAAAAGGACCTGTATTTATTTTGGATCAAGAACAAGTGGATAATCGTTTTTTGAAACTAGATACGATTTCCAAACGTCATGGGGATAATTTTTATTTACAAGCCGAATACGACGTGAGTTATTCTTCCGTGGTGGAGTCGATTGTGTCTTGTTTTGTTGAAAGTATGGTAGCCGATGCGGATTTTCCTTGTCTGACTTATCGATTTGAAAAAGTGATTCCTAAAGTCAATGCCCAACCCATCACTGGAACTTCTGCCCCCAATTATGTTCGTACCGGCTGTTTAGAAAGTGTGCTGACCGACCGTAGTGCCCTGGCTTTTGAGAAATATTTGGTCGAATATGATGAATTTGAGCAAGCAATTAAAAATAAAAGTGAAAATCAAGCCATCTTGTCAAGTATGATTGACTTTTTTACACGCTATGGTTTAACAGTGCAAGAAGCTAAAGCGTTTATTGTGAAGCAAGCCGCTTTTGATTTATTACTGGGAAATGAAGATCGTAAAGGCAATAGTACGAATTTTGTTTTCTTAGTTGGTTTTGAAAGTGTTCAACCCTACAATATGGATTTTGGGCGCTGCTTGCGGATTCCTGATTGGAAAGAGCAAATGGAACAAGCCATGCAACGATTCCAAGGAACTGCTGAGTGGCAAGAAATTATTGTAGATTTTAAAGATCAAATCAAACAATCTCATCAACTCGGCATTTTGGGCAATGATTCTTATGCGCAAAATATTGATTTTCTGTTTGAGCAAGGATTTCAACCTTTTCAAATTGACTTTGGATTGTTACAAGAAAAATTAAAGCATTGTGTGGCACGTATTCAAACATTAGAACCAAAACTAGCCACTTTTGCTCAAGCCAAGGCAGATTTATTATTAGCATTGTTAGCTGATACAGATGCGAAACGTTTGTGGGAGGAAGTGCGATGAAAATTATCTTTAAAGTAAGCCAACAAGCAATATTAAGTTTGCAACTAGAGAGTGGGCAGGCAGAATTTTCTGAAGTCACTATCTTGAATCGTCTGTTGGTAGCGGCTTGTTATCCAGCGATACTAGACGGCAATCATCAAGTAGGGGCTTTGGTGGAGCTGTTAAAACTATATACGGGATTATCCGGTAATTTATCGATTTATGACTTGGCAACGACTTTTGAGCATTGTATTCCTTATGTGGAGTTACAGCCAAATTTGATGATTGAATTTCAAGACAATTAAGTGAAAATTCATTTATTTATCGTTTAAATCAGCAAATCAGCTAGGTAAGCGTAATTGAGCCTACCTAGCTGATTGTTGTTTTATTTAGTGACGCGGTGATAAACTTCGCCATGTAAAGCTACATAATCCAGATTGATGCTTGATTGCGTAAAGAATGAGGGAATGGCTTCTTCTTTTACCTTTTGATTGTTATAAGTAAGGTTAAACTTCTGTCAGCACTTTCAAAATTACTGAAAGAAAATGATATAATAAGTGTTGAGGTGAGCGTGATGGGAAAAATTTATGCATTAAGTGATATTCATGGTTGTTTATCACCGTTAAAGGAAGCATTGACATTGATAACTCTAAAGCCAGAAGATAGGGTGATTTTTTTAGGGGATTATGTGGATCGTGGACGGCATTCTTGTCAGGTGCTGCAAACAATTATGGACTTTGAGACGCGTCATCCTGGCCAAGTAACCGTGCTATTAGGTAATCATGATGAATGGTTTTGTGATTGGCTATTTGAACCGGAAAATGCCTATATCGGATATGCGATGAATATGGGAATGGAGACGATTGAAAGCTTTTTTACTGAGCATAACTTTCAAGCTATCTTAAATAGTCAAGGCGATGCACCAAATATCCATGTACGTTTACAAGCAATTGAAGAAAAATTACGGGAAAATCTTTTAAACGCTCCTGAGCATCAAAAATTATTGAATTGGTTGAAACGTAAATATCAGTTTCCGCGTTATGTTGAAACGCCTACGCAAATTTTTGTTCATGCGGGCGTGGATGAAGAAGCCGGGGAATACTGGAAATCAGCAACGGCTCCAGAAATTTTTACTTGCAAGTATCCATTTACGACGGGGAAATTTTACAAGACGATTATTTGTGGTCATTTTCATTCATCATTCGTTGCACGCGATGAGGGGTATCTGGGGAGAGTATATTTCGACCAAGCCAGTCATTATTTTATCGATGGTTATGTGAATAAGAGTGGCAAAGTGCCCGTTTTAGTCTATGACACGCAGCGTAATCAGTATACTTCTTTTGAAAAAATAGTTGATACTTGGCATGAATATCGACTAAATGAGCGAACGAATTAGGGAAGGAGAGTGAGCCTATGAATCAGTTTGAAGCAACCAACAAACGTATTGAAATTTTTGAAGATACCTACCATTTTTACCAACAAAATCCAGTTTTACGTCAAGCTGTTCAAGAAAGTCTTGCCAAACAATTTTTTGTACCAGCCAATCAAGTGTTAGCCAATGATCAGCAGCCACGGTATAGCCAAGATGCGTTAATTGTACTATCGGATAAACGTACTTTCCAAGCGGCGATGCAATATCCTGATAAGAAAGTGGCCGTACTAAATTTTGCTTCAGCGACGAATCCAGGCGGCGGTGTTGTCGGTGGCAGTAATGCGCAAGAGGAATGTCTATGTCGGACGAGTACACTTTATGCGAATTTGACCGACCGAGAGATGATGATAGCGTTTTATCAGCCCCATCGTCAACAATTACGAAGCGGACAGATGGATTTTACCTATAATGATGACTTGATTTATACCCCTGATGTCGTGATTTTTAAGTCAGATACGGCTTTTCCGACCACTTTACCTGAACATCACTGGCAAAAAGTGGATGTCATTACGTGTGCAGCACCGAATCTGAATTATGGCAGTCAGATGATTTTACCAGATGAATTGGCGCAAATTCATGAAAATCGTTGTCGCAAAATTTTAGCTGTAGCCCAAGCGCAAAATGTAGAAGTCATGATATTAGGTGCTTTTGGATGTGGCGCTTTTGGAAATCCTCCAGAAATTGTCGCAAAAGGGATGATACGTGCGATTCAAGATTTTTCTAAAGCTTTTCAAACGATTGAATTTGCGATTTATTGTCCACCGTATGACCAAAGAAATCAAATCGCTTTTCAAAAGGTTTTGAGTCAGATGTAAGCTAAATGTGGAGGGATAGGAATGAAATATTTTATTGCGGATTTACATTTTTGCCATGAATCAATTATTGAAATGAGCCATAGACCTTTTGCAAATTTAACTGAGATGCATGAAACGATGATTAGACGTTGGAATCGTGTCGTGCGGCCAAAAGATGAGGTTTTTATTGTTGGTGATTTTTTATATAAAGGAAGTGCGCAAGAAGCCAATGAATTATTGCGGCGCTTGAGAGGTAGAAAGTATCTGATTCGCGGTAATCATGAGAAATATTTAAATCAGCCAGAATTCGACACCGCACTTTTTGAATGGGTGAAGGACTACCATACTTTCAAAGAAAATAAGCAACAATACGTCCTGTTTCATTACCCGATTTTAGAGTGGGAAGGTTATTTTCGTGACAGTATCTTAATTTACGGTCATGTGCATAACAATCATTCAGCGTACTTTGCTAAAACGCTAGGTCCGAATGCTGTAAATGTAGGAGCGGATATGTTGGATTTTACACCGATTAGTCAGACACAAATTTTGGAATTGGTAGCAAAGCGAAAACAAGAACAATAAGAAAAGCCAGCTAGTTGTATGTGTTTTACACCTAGCTGGTTGTTTTGCTTTTAGCTTCACGAATATTTTTTTCGCGTTTGATTGCTTCAAATTGTCCCTTTGTCAGTGGAGGGAATTGCTCCATATTACATTTCAATGCATCTAATTCACGGAAATCCATGGCACATCTCCTGCATTTTTTGTTTAATTGTATTCTATCATGAGTAGAGTTTGATGAGAAACAAAAACTAGCCACTTTTTCTTTGTAGCTAGTTTATTTATTGATTATTCCATTAAGTCAACGAGTAAGTCGCCAAATTCTTGAGTGGAAAGTAGCGTGGCCTCTTTCATCGCTTGGGCAAAATCACTGGTGACTGTTTTATTGCGAATGGCATGTTCAATCGCACAAATAATCCGATGACTCGCTGCCTGCCAACCGACATAATCAAGCATCATGCAAGCGGATAAGAGTAGCGAACATGGATTGGCTTTTCCTTGACCGGCGATATCGGGTGCCGTGCCATGAGTCGCTTCAAAAATCGCGTGTCCAGTGTGATAATTGATATTTCCACCTGGTGCAATGCCGATGCCACCGACTTGAGCAGCTAGGGCGTCAGAAATATAATCGCCATTTAAGTTACAAGTAGCAATGACATCATATTTTTCTGGATAAAGTAAGATTTGTTGTAAGAAATTATCTGCAATCACATCTTTAATGATCAATTTACCAGCTTTTTTGGCATCGTTAAGGGCTTTTTGAGCAGCTTCTTTGCCTTCTTTTTTTGCAATTTTGTCAAATGTCTGCATGGTAAAGCACGCATCAGCATATTTTTCCTCTGCTAAATCATAGCCCCACTTTTTGAAATGTCCCTCGGTAAACTTCATGATATTACCTTTATGCACTAAGGTGACAGATTTTCGCTTATTCGCTAATGCATAGTCAATCGCAGCGGCAATCAGACGTTGGCTTCCTTCTTTGGATACGGGTTTGATCCCAATTGATGAAGTTTGTGGGAAACGAATTTTTTGGACACCAAATTGTGCTTTTAACACTTCGATTAATTGTGTCGTTTCTGCTTGACCAGCGAGAAACTCGATGCCTGCATAGACATCTTCAGTATTTTCGCGGAAGATGACCATATCTGTTTTTTCGGGATGTTTTAAAGGACTAGGCACACCGGAAAAATAGCGAACAGGGCGTACACAAGCAAATAAATCAAGCGTTTGGCGCAAGGTCACGTTTAATGAGCGAAATCCTTCTCCAATAGGTGTCATTAAGGGTCCTTTTAAAGCGAGTTTAGCTTCTTGAATCGTTGCTAATGTTTCATCAGGAAGATAGGTGCCAAATTTTTCAAAAGCCGTTTGTCCAGCATAAATTTCTTGCCACTGAATGGTTTTTTGTCCGTGATAGGCTTTATAAATGGCAGTATCAATGACTTTTTTGGAAGCTTGCCAAATTTCTGGACCGATGCCATCTCCTTGAATAAAAGGGACAGTTAATTGATTGGGTACTTGTAGTTGTCCGTCTTTGATTGATAAATAACTCATCTTCTGGCCTCTTTTCTTATTTCGTTGCTTGTTTTCTAATAATCATTGGTAAGATTCCGCCGTTTTGGTAGTAACGCAAATCAGCTGGGGAATCAAACCGCAATTTTGTGGTAAAGGTAATGGTTTGTCCGTCTTTGTTTTGGGCAGTCACAGTGATAGCTTGATTGATTTGTGGCTTTTCAGGGAAATCAATACAAAAGACTTCTTCGCCGGTTAAGCCAAGACTTTGAGCGGTTTCTTGATTAGTGTATTCAAGTGGGATTAAGCCCATCATGACAAGGTTCGAGCGATGAATTCGTTCAAAACTTTCAGCAATGACCGCTTTCACTCCAAGTAATTGCGTTCCTTTGGCAGCCCAGTCACGTGAAGAACCCATGCCGTAATCTTTCCCCGCTAAGATAATCGTTCCAATGTTTTGCTTTTGGTAGTTCATCGCCGCATCATACATACTCATCACTTCATCAGTAGGTAAGAAACGTGTGAAACCACCACTAATTTCTGGTACAAGTTGGTTTTGTAAGCGAATATTAGCCAAAGTTCCGCGCATCATCACTTCATGGTGACCACGTCTTGAACCAAAGGAGTTAAAATCGCGGTATGGTACATTTCGGCTGCTTAAATATTTTCCAGCTGTCGAATCTAAACCGATGCTCCCGGCTGGCGAAATATGGTCGGTTGTGACAGAATCGCCTAATTTGGCTAACACTCTGAGATTATCTAAAGCAGTATGGCTAGGTAATTCAGCACTTAAATCTTCAAAGAATGGTGGATTGGCGATGTAGGTCGAATTTTCATCCCAGGCATAACAATCACTGCTTGTCGTTTGGATTTCATTCCATCGTTCATTGGCGTCAAATAAATGTGCATAGGCCGCTTTAAATGCTTCTTTTGAGACGTATTTTTGAATATAGCTTTCGACTTCTTCGCTACTTGGCCAAATGTCTTTTAAGTAGACTGGCTTGCCTTCTTTATCCGTACCTAGGCTTTCTTTGGTTAAATCCTTGCGCACTGTTCCACAAATAGCATAAGCGACAACTAATGGTGGAGAAGCGAGATAGTTGGCTTTGATTAATGGATGAATCCGCCCTTCAAAGTTGCGGTTGCCAGAAAGTACGGCACTTGCTAGGAGTTGGCTGTCGGTCACTGCTTGGGTAACTTCTTCATCTAATGGACCAGAATTTCCGATACAAGTGGTGCATCCATAGCCTACGAGATAAAATCCTAATTGTTCAAAATAGGGAAGTAAACCACTTGCCTTTAGATAGCTTGTAACTACTTTAGAGCCAGGTGCGAGAGAAGTTTTGACATATTTAGGGACAGTTAATCCTTTTTCAACGGCTTTTTTAGCTAAGAGTCCAGCAGTCATTAAAACGGATGGATTACTTGTGTTGGTACAGCTAGTAATCGCCGCTAGTAATAAATCACCGGTCTTTAAGGTATCCGTCGTGCCATCTTGCCAATGAATCGTGGTTTGTTTGGTTAATTCTTCTTCAGGTAAACAAAAGCCTTTAGGACCACTTGGCGCAGTGACAGATTGAGTGAAATCTTGGGCGACTTGGGATAGGCTGATACGATCTTGTGGACGTTTTGGCCCAGCAAGAGAAGGTTCGATTTGACTTAAATCAATTTCGATAACCTTGGTATAAGTCGCTTCTTGCTCTTCATCATAGAATAGTTGGTTGGCTTTGGCATAGGCTTCTACTTGGGCAATCAATTCAGGCGTTCTACCTGTTAAAGCTAAATAGTCTAAAGTTTCTTGGTCGATTGGACAATAGCCGCAAGTTGCCCCGTATTCAGGTGCCATATTTGCTAAAGTGGCACGGTCAGCGAGGCTTAATTGATGGTAGCTTGGACCGAAATATTCGACAAATTTCCCAACGACTTTTTCATTACGTAAAGTTTCAGTGACAAAAAGGGCTAGGTCCGTGGCGGTTGTGCCCGTTGCGAGTTGACCAGTAAAACGAACGCCAATGACTTCAGGCGTAGGGAAATAAGAAGCTTCTCCTAAAATAGCCGCTTCAGCTTCGATCCCGCCGACACCCCAGCCGAGCACACCTAAACCATTAATCATCGTAGTATGTGAGTCGGTTCCTTGCAGGGTATCTGGGAATAGCAGACCTTCTTTTTCGATGACAACAGGGGATAGTGATTCAATATTGACCTGATGAATAATCCCAGTTTCAGGAGGGACAACATCAAAGTTTTCAAAAGATCCTTGCGCCCATTTTAAAAATTGATAACGTTCCATATTGCGTTCGAATTCGCGCTCAGTATTTAAGGTGATGGCTTGCGGATTACCAAAAGCATCGACTTGAACAGAGTGATCGACAACTAAGGTAACAGGGATTTCGGGGTTGATTTCTTTGGCTGAACCGCCTAATTTGACCATCGCATCACGCATTGCTGCAAGGTCGACAACTGCAGGTACGCCAGTAAAATCTTGCAAAACGACCCGCTCTACTTTAAATGGAATCACCCCTGTAGGATTTTTCGCATCATAGTGAATCAAATATTTTAACGCTTCTTCGGTGATTTCTTCGTTTTGATGGCGTGCAACACTTTCTAATAAGATACGTATAGCATATGGAAGTTTGCGGATATTTTCTTGATAATGTTCGGCAATTTTAACTAAGTCAATATAATGGAAAGGTTGTTGATTTACGATTAATTGGCTTTTAAAGGTCATAGCATTCGTCCTTTCTGTGATAAAAATACGTTATAACTAGTATAATTATACGATTTTCAGAAAACTTTGTAAACTTTTTTATTAAAATTATTTCATTTTTTCATTATCGTGTTATAATGATATTCAAATGGAATTACCCGAATATTACGAAGGAAGAAGGGATTTAGTGATGACGAATGCCAAAAATAAAGAAGATTATGTGACGAAGCTATCATTGTTATGTCAGGAAAATGATAAGATAGAAATGCAACTTTATACGAAATATCAAGTAAAAAGAGGTTTGCGTGACGAAAATGGGAAAGGTGTCTTAGCAGGCTTAACGACGATTTCTACAATTTATCCGGATAAGAAAGTCAACGGAGAAGTGGTTTCTGAACGCGGTGAGTTGCGTTATCGAGGAATAGATATCAATGAACTGGTAGAAGGTTTTGTTTCACAGAATCGGTATGGATTTGAAGAAGTTGCATATTTATTACTTTTTGGTAACCTTCCAAGCGCATCGGAGTTGAAGCAGTTTAAAGCAGAATTGAATGCTCGGCGAACTTTGCCTACAAATTTTGTACGAGATGTCATCATGAAGGCTCCCTCTGCCAATATTATGAATTCCTTGGCGCGTAGTATTTTAACTTTGGCTAGCTATGATCAAAAGGCGGATGATATCTCAATTGAAAATGTCTTAGATCAATCCTTGATGTTGATTAGTGTTTTTCCGATGATTGCGATTTATGCTTATCATGCGTACAATCACTACGACCAAGGGGAAAGTATGTATATTCATAATCCAAAAGGTGATTTGAGTACAGCGGAAGTTATTTTGAAAATGTTGCGTCCTGACCAAAAATATACCAAGCAAGAAGCGCAGACTTTAGATATGGCTCTGGTCTTGCATATGGAACACGGAGGCGGGAATAATTCTACTTTTACAACGCGGGTAGTTACCTCGAGTGGGACTGATACGTATTCAACGATTGCGGCGGCTTTAGGTTCATTAAAGGGACCAAAACATGGGGGTGCCAATATCAAGGTAACGCAGATGATGGCGGATATGAAAGAGCATTTACCCAAAGATTATACCGAAGAAGATGTTCGTAACTATTTAACAGCCGTCTTGAATAAACAAGCTTTTGATCATAAGGGGTTGATTTATGGGATGGGGCATGCGATTTATTCAAATAATGATCCTCGGGCATCGATTTTTAAACGCTATGTATCAAAGTTAGCCGAAGAAAAAGGGAGTGCAGCATCGAAGGAGTTTGAGCTCTATTCCATGGTGGAACGGATTGCACCAGAAGTGATTGCCCAAAAACGTAAAATTTATAAAGGAGTTAGTGCGAATATCGACTTCTTTAGTGGCTTTGTATACGATATGCTTGGCTTGCCGCAGGAACTCTATACGCCGATTTTTGCGATTGCGCGGATTGTCGGTTGGTCAGCGCATCGAATTGAAGAATTAGTCAATACACAAAAGATTATCCGTCCTGCTTATATGGAAGTAACCGAAGATATCGAATATGTAGATTTAAACGAAAGATAAGGAAATAGACAAATGAATCTTTAGGTGAGATTTGTTTGTCTATTCCTATTTTTTCAAACAAAAAAGCCATCCAGTAAAAACTGAATGACTTTTTGTACTCTTGATAGAAAATCTTAAAGTTTTTTGTTGTAGAATTCGACAACTAGTGATTCGTCGATTTCTGGGTTTAATTCGTCACGTTCTGGTAAACGAGTTAATGAACCAGCTAATTTTTCTTCGTCAAAGCTTACGAATGCTGGACGTCCAACAGTAGCTTCAACAGCATCTTTAATTACTGATACGTTTTGAGATTTTTCACGAACGCTGATAACTTGACCAACTTCAACATGGTATGAAGGGATATCAACGCGTTTGCCATCTACTAAGATGTGACCGTGGTTAACTAATTGACGTGCTTGACGACGAGTAGTTGCAAGACCTAAGCGGTAAACAACGTTATCTAAGCGTTGTTCTAGTAAGATCATGAAGTTAACCCCGTGTTTACCTTCGCGGATTTTGCTAGCTTTCACGAATAAGTTACGGAATTGACGTTCATTCATTCCGTACATGTGACGTAATTTTTGTTTTTCAGCCATTTGTTGACCGTATTCAGAACGAGCGCCACGACTTGATGGTCCATGTTGACCTGGTGCGTATGGGCGACGTGCTAATTCTTTACCTGTACCTGATAATGAGATACCTAAACGGCGTGAGATTTTCCATGATGGTCCTGTGTAACGAGACATTTAAAAATTCCTCCAATGTATGAAATATAGTATATCGTTGGAGTAAAATAATCCGTTTGAAAAATTCATAGTTCATGTAGTTTATTCTTCAATCTTCACCTTTGCAGCCGCGGTTACTCAATTGAACTTAACATTAAGCGATAAACTAGGGATGGTCTATTATCTTTCTGCTGCATTATTTTACACAAAGCACATTATAGCCGATTGGACAAGCGCTTGTCAACTGAAATTGCCCGCTTATGAATAAAAAGGAAGACAAAAGTAAAAGGTATCCTATATAAAGTTAGACAAAAAATAGACAGTGAAAATATTTCTGAAAAAATGTGATATTTTTCATTAAATGTCCTTTACAAATGTCCATTGCATTATTAGAATAAGAATGATGTTGATAGAAGGCGTCAGATGAAAATTTAAGGAGTGAAAAGATGAATCCAGTATCCCCATTATTTGAGAAGATTGATTCTTCTATTGAAAAGAAATTAGACCTAATCGAAAGTAGTTATGTACGCTATGCTGTGCGTGCGATGTTAGCTTGTTTATTCTTGACATTAGGGACAGCGATTGCCTTTGCAGTTGCGATGAATGGTGACAAATTGGTGCCAGGTTTAGGTAAATTCTTATTTGCCTTCATGTTCAGTTGGTCACTGGTTATGATTTTGTATATGAACGCTGAATTAGGAACTTCAAACATGCTTTATGCCACTGTTGGTGTGTTCCGTAAGAAAATGACTGTTGCTAAAGCTTTGAAATTATTATTTACCTGTGTATTTTTTAACTTAGTCGGTGGTATTATTTTTGCCTTTTTCGTATCTTTAACCGGTCCTTTCCAAAACTTAGCGCCAGATAACTATATGTATGCTGGGATTGCGGCTAAATTAGCAAAACCAACTTTACAAATTTTAGCAGAAGCGATGTTTGCCAATATCGTTGTAAATACTTCGGTTATTGTCAGCTTACGTATGAAAGATGATGCGGGTAAAGTTCCTGCGATTATCTTCATTATCTTTATCTTCGCGTTCTTAGGTTATGAACACGTGATTGCGAACTTCCCTGCTTTTTCATTAGCATTCTTTGCTTCAGGTGGGAATATTCCTGGTATGGACGTGGCACATATCGTTCACAATCTAGTCTTTGCTTTCATCGGTAACTATATCGGTGGTGGCTTGGTGATTGGTTTAATCTATGCTTGGTTAAACAGCTCAAAATCAAAATATGTGGATTAATCATTTTCCCGTTACTTATTTGTAAAGGTAAGTAGCGGGATTTTTTTAGTGCAGTGTATCATAGCTCGATATAAATTGATGTTCATGATAGCAGTGCGTTCAGTTTGTTTCTTCTCAAGTAAGCTTTGATATTTGCCAGAATGCGAAAATTTTAGTAAAGTAGACGCATACATAAAAGTTGGGGGATAGTGTGAAGATGAACCGAAAATTAATTGCATTTGATATTGATGGGACAATATTAGACAAGAATTTACAAGTGTTGCCTAGTACACGGATGGCGATTGAAAGTTTGCGAGCTCAAGGCCATTATGTGACATTGGCGACTGGTCGTTCACGTGTATTGGCCAAACCAGTGATTGATGCACTTGATTTTGAAAACTATATTTTATGTAATGGTGCGGCGGCCTTTAAAGATAATAAGCAAATTCATAAACAACTCTTACCTATGGATTCGGTAAAAGCATTGAAAGAAGAGGTTGTGCCTTTAGGAATTGATGTGGCATTGGTAGGTTTAGATGAAACAAAGCGGATTACTTCTTTAGATTTGCCTAAAATGACCGATGCGATGGAGTCATTTGGATCAACTTTACCAAACTTAGATCCACAATTTGCCAAAGAGGAAGATGTTTATGCGGGATTGGCTTTTTATTCAGCGAAACATGAAGGTCGTTTTGATGAAAAATATCAAGATTTACGTTTTGTTCGTTGGCACCCAAATTGTGTGGATGTCCTAACGCAAGGAATTTCTAAAGCAGCGACGATTTTGCAAGTGGCTGAGGATTTAGACATTCAGCAAGAAGACATCATTTGCTTTGGGGATGGCATGAATGACCGTGAAATGCTATCGATGGCTGGTGTTGGTGTGGCGATGGGAAATGCCAATGCTGAAGTGCAAAAACATGCAGATTTAGTTACCCAAGATCATAATTCAGATGGCATTTACCATGCATTAAATAAATTAGGGTTAATCACTGCATAAAAATATTTAAAAAATGGAGGCGTCAGAAGGTAGATGCCTCTTTTTGTATGGGAAATTTTGCTTAATTTTCTTTCCTAGCTTATAATAAAGGAATGAGATTAATTAGAGAAGAGGAAAAATTTTGAGGTTATTATTTATTGGGGATGTTGTGGGATCTTTAGGACGCAATACGGTCAGTGATTACTTGCCAAAATTAAAGAAAAAATATCGTCCACAAGTAACAATTGTGAATGGTGAAAATGCAGCCAGTGGTCGTGGTATCACCGAAAAAATCTATAAGAAATTTTTGCAAGATGGGGCGGATGTGATTACACTAGGGAACCATGCTTGGGATAACCGGGGGATTTTCGAATTTATCGAGGATGCTAAGAGAATGGTGCGACCAGCGAATTTTCCAACAGGTGTGCCGGGTGTTGGCGTGGTCTTTGTGAAGGTGAACCAACAAGAATTAGCGGTAGTGAATCTGCAAGGACGCTCATTTATGGTGGATTTAGATGATCCTTTCCGCAAAATAGAAGAATTATTAGCCCAAATTCAAAAGCGTACTCCTTATATTTTTGTCGATTTTCATGCAGAGACAACGAGCGAAAAACAAGCGATGGGCTGGTTTTTAGATGGTCGAGTATCTGCAGTGGTTGGGACACATACCCATGTACAAACCAATGATGCCCGGATTTTACCTAAAGGAACCGCTTATTTAACCGATGTTGGTATGACTGGTCCTTATGATGGTATTTTAGGAATGAAAAAAGAAGCGGTGATCGAAAAATTCTTAACTAGCTTGCCACAACGTTTTGAAGTGGTGGAAAAAGGACGCTTCATTTTATCTGCTTGTGTCATTGATGTGGATGATAAAACAGGTCAAGCAACCCGAATTTTTCCGATTCAAATCAGTGAAGACCGCCCATTTAGCGAAAATGATTAGATAGGATGAAATGATGACATATCTAGAGGAAGAACAACAAATTCAGCAAACCCTTGAGCAGATCAAACAATTGCTACAAGAAAATGAAACAATTCGTCATTTTAAACAAATTCAAGCAAAAGTGAATCAACATCAAGGTCTGAAAGATTTAGAAGAAGAAATTAAAAACTTACAAAAACAAGTCGTTCAGTTTGAGCATTATGGCAAAGAAAAGGCTAAACAAGAAGCGCTCAAACGTCTAGACGAGGCAAATGAACGTTATAAAAATCACCCGTTAGTCGTCAGTTATCGTGAAAAGTTAATTGAGGCCGATGATTTATTACAATATTTGACGAATAAAATTCAATATCAAGTGAATCAACAACTTGAACAGGAAGGAAAACAGTGATGCCACAAAAGACAAAACATACCCCGATGATGGAACAATATTTTCAAATCAAGGCGCAATATCCAGATGCGTTTTTGTTTTATCGTTTAGGTGATTTTTATGAAATGTTTTATGAGGATGCTAAAAAAGCGGCTCAAATTTTAGAGTTAACCTTAACCAGTCGTAATAAAAATGCCGAAGATCCAATTCCAATGTGTGGCGTTCCTTATCATGCAGCGAGTGGCTATATTGATACTTTGGTAGAGCAAGGGTATAAAGTGGCGATTTGTGAACAAGTAGAAGATCCTAAGCTAACTAAAGGCATGGTGAAAAGAGAAGTGGTGCAATTAGTTACTCCAGGTACTGTGATGGATGGCAAGTCATTAGCTGCGAAAGAAAATAATTTTTTAACGGCTTTAAGTTATCAAGCGGGCCAATTTGGTTTTAGTTATGTCGATTTATCTACGGGTGAATTAAAAGCCACAGTGCTTGCCGATGAAGAAAGTGTGTTAAATGAGGCTTCAATTTTACAGACGAAAGAAATTGTCTATACGACAGAAATTCCTGAAAAGTTGACGCAAACTTTAAAACAACGCCTTTCTTTAGTAATTTCTTTTCAATTAGAAGCAAATGAAAATGCAGAACTAAGCTTTTTAACGAACCAACTACAATCAGACATCGAAAAAGTGGTAACCAATCATTTGTTAGCTTATTTGTCGGAAACGCAAAAACGTAGCTTAAATCATATCCAACAGGCGCAAAGTTATCAAGTCGACCATTATTTGAAAATGGATTACTATTCGAAGTTCAATTTGGAATTAAGTCAAGCGATTCGTACGGGCAAAAAGCAAGGCACTTTACTATGGTTGTTAGATGAAACGAAAACCGCCATGGGTGCACGTCTTTTAAAACAGTGGTTAGACCGTCCATTAATTCAAGAAAAGCAAATCTTAAGTCGTCAGGAAATGGTGGCTTCTTTGATTACGTCATTTTTTGAACGTGAAGATATCATTCAAGGTTTAACGAAGGTGTATGATTTAGAACGCTTGGCAGGAAAGGTATCATTTGGAAGTGTTAATGCGCGTGATTTACTGCAATTAAAACAATCATTGGCACAAATCCCTTATCTTAGACAGGTTTTAACGGGAATTGATCAGGGTCAGTGGCAAGTGCTTTTACAAGATTTAAATCCGATGAATGATTTGGTGGATTTGATTGAGCAAGCGATTGATGAAGAGGCGCCTTTACAATTAAATGAAGGTAATCTCATCAAAACGGGCTACAATGAACAGCTAGATGAATACCGTTTAGCGATGAAAAATGGCAAACAATGGTTAGCTGAATTAGAAGCCAAAGAACGTGAATTAACCGGTGTCAAAAATCTAAAAATCGGCTATAATCGCGTCTTTGGATACTATATTGAAATCACGAAAGCTAATCTTGTTAATTTGGATACTTCTCGTTTTGATCGTAAGCAAACTTTGGCGAATGCAGAACGTTTTATTACACCTGAATTGAAAAAGTTAGAAGAATTAATCTTAGGGGCGCAAGAAAAATCTACCGAGCTAGAATATCAGTTATTTATCGGGATTCGCGAGCAAGTAAAAGGTAAAATTAGTGAATTGCAAACTTTAGCAAAAGCCGTGGCTACGTTAGACTGCTTGCTAGCCTTTGCAATTGTGAGTGAACGTTATGGATATGTGCGTCCAGTGCTTAGTCAAGACCATGAGTTGAAAATTATTGATGGTCGTCACCCAGTTGTTGAAAAAGTGTTAGGTGCTCAAACCTATATTCCCAACTCGATTGAAATGCCAAAAGAGACGACCATGTTACTCATTACAGGACCGAACATGTCTGGTAAGAGTACGTATATGCGTCAACTTGCCTTGAGTGTGGTCATGACGCAGATGGGTTGTTTTGTACCAGCTAAGGAAGCGACTTTGCCTATTTTTGATCGTATTTTCACGCGAATTGGGGCTAGTGATGATTTAATTGCCGGTCAAAGTACGTTTATGGTGGAAATGATGGAAGCCAATCAAGCGCTGCGTCATGCAAGTGTGAATAGTCTAGTTTTATTTGATGAATTGGGCCGCGGAACTGCTACTTTTGACGGGATGGCTTTGGCACAAGCGATTATTGAATATTTGCAAAATCATGTCCAAGCAAAGACGCTCTTTTCAACCCATTACCATGAATTAACTGCCTTAGAAAGCCAATTGCCTGGTTTGGTGAATATTCATGTTGGGGCAACGGAAAAAGATGGAGAAGTCATATTCCTTCATAAGATGATGCAAGGTCCGGCTGATAAAAGTTATGGCATACACGTTGGTAAGTTAGCAGGTTTGCCAGAAAGCTTAATTGCACGTGCGGATCAGATTTTAACCAAACTAGAAAATCAAGAAGAAAAACAAGTCACACAAGTCGTCAGCCAAAGCAAGGAAGAAGCAATCAATGTGGCAGCAACCGTTAAGGAAAAGCCAAGTACGCCAGCTGTTGAGCAATTATCCTTATTTAGTGAAATGACGCCAGCTGAAGAAAAAGTATTGGCGGCAATTAAGTCGATGGATTTGGCAAACTTAAAACCTATGGATGTTTTCTTTACGATAAATGAATTAAAACGTGAATTGGAAAAGGAATAATGAAGTATATTTTGAGAATTGAGGTGAGAACATGGGGAAAATCCAAGAACTTTCTGAACAGTTAGCTAACCAAATCGCGGCCGGGGAAGTTGTGGAACGTCCAGCTTCGGTCGTGAAGGAACTATTGGAAAATGCGATTGATGCCCATAGTCACAAGATCGAAATTTTTATTGAAGAAGCGGGCCTTAAAACCATTCAGATTATTGATGATGGTGAGGGGATTGCGCCAGATGATATGGTGAATGCCTTTAAACGTCATGCAACGAGTAAAATCCACAGTCGTGATGATTTGTTTCGTATTCGCACGTTAGGTTTTCGCGGCGAGGCATTACCTAGTATTGCTTCGGTGTCTAAAGTAGTTATCGAAAGTGCGCAAGAAAATGCTACTGAGGGGAGTTACCTTGAATTAGATGGTGGCAAAGTGGTTGTTGAAAAGCCAGGTTCTTTGCGCAAAGGGACGAATATCAAGGTGTCGGACTTATTTTATAATACACCCGCTCGCTTGAAGTATGTGAAATCTTTGCAGACAGAATTAGCCAATATTACTGATGTGGTGAATCGTCTAGCTTTAAGTCATCCAGATATTGCCTTTTCTTTGGTTCATGATGGTCATCAGCTCACGAAAACCAATGGCAGCGGTGACTTAAAGCAGACTATTGCCGGAATATATGGACTGCAAAATGCCAAAAAGATGTTAGCGATTCAAGCAGAAAACCTAGATTTTAAGGTTAGTGGCTATGTGTCTTTACCTGAGTTAACACGTGCAGGTAGAAGTTATATTACCACCTTAATTAATGGACGTTATATCAAAAATCATGGGTTAAATAAGGCGATTACGAACGGTTATGGCTCGAAATTAATGATTGGCCGTTTTCCAATTGCGGTTATCGAGATTCAAACTGATCCGTTATTGGTAGATGTGAATGTTCATCCAACCAAGCAAGAAGTCCGACTCTCTAAGGAAGAAGAGCTCTTTTCATTGGTAAGTAAAGCAATCAATGATAAGTTGCGCGAACAAGTCTTGATTCCTAATGTCGGTGCGAATCTTGATTTTAAACAAAAAGTCAATCCAAAAGAACAAGTCAAACCAACACAATTAAACCTAGATTTGTCACCTGCTGCGGAGAAAAAAGGTGGAAAGTTACAGTTTGATAGTCAGAAGAATCAGTTTTACTTAGAGCCAACTCTCGATTCTGGGGAAAACAAGGTAACTACGAGTGAAAATGTGGATAATTCTGTGGATAAGCTTGTGGATGAATGTGGAAAAAGAACGGATGATTTTGACAATCTTGTTAAAAATCTTGAAAATTCAATATTATCTAGTCAAGAAGAAACACTTGACGAACAAATATTCGAAACTGAAAATGTGGATAACTTGGTACGCGAACTGCCAGAAAGTGATCCATTTGAGCCAACAGAGAGTCTTCATGAGGATTTAGATGTCAAACAAGTTTATGCTTTGTTGAAACAAAATGAAACACCAAGTAAGCAAGAAGCCTTTCCATATTTAGAATATTTTGGTCAAATGCATGGGACTTACCTTTTTGCCCAGTCAGACCGCGGTTTATACATTATCGACCAACATGCGGCTCAAGAGCGAATCAAATATGAATATTATCGGGAAAAAATTGGTGAAGTGGATGAACATTTGCAAGAATTACTCATTCCGATTGTTTTGGACTATCCAAATAGTGATTATCTAAAATTAAAAGAGAAAAAAGATGTGCTAGTCAGTGTCGGTATTCAATTGGAAGATTTTGGACAAAATAGTTTTATCGTGCGTGCCCATCCTACTTGGTATCCTAAAGGGCAAGAAGAAACAATTATTCGCGAAATGATTGATATGGTATTAATTAACGGTTCGGTGACGGTGAAAGATTTTAGAGCAGCAACGGCGATTATGATGAGTTGTAAACGTTCGATTAAAGCCAATCATCATTTAAGTGATATTCAAGCCAGAACCTTACTTGCTGATTTAGCAAAATGCGAAAATCCATATAATTGTCCACATGGGCGCCCGGTACTCGTTCATTTTACCAATAAAGATTTAGAAAAGATGTTTAAACGTATTCAAGATCCACATTAGAAAGGAAAGCAGATGCAATATATATTAGCTTCACAATCACCTAGAAGAAAAGAATTACTAGCAAGAGTGGTAGAGAACTTTCAAGCTGTACCCGCAGACATTGACGAAACGCCTTATCCAAGTGAACAACCAATTGATTATGTACAACGGATGGCGATTCAAAAAGCAGCAACTATTTTAAAAGACTATTCCGAAGCTGTGGTTATTGGTAGTGATACTTCAGTTGTCTGGCAAAATCAAATTTTAGGGAAACCTCAAGATAAAAATGATGCTAAATTCATGTTGAAAATGCTAAGTGGACAAACGCATGAAGTCTACACGGCTGTCAGCATTCAATCAAAAGATAAGGTAGTAAACTTTATCAGCAAAGCAGCCGTGACATTCTATCCATTGACAGAGGAAGAAATCGCACAATATCTATTAGACGATGAATATAAAGACAAAGCCGGTGCCTATGCCGTTCAGGGACTAGCAAGTAAGTTTATTCAATCTATTGAAGGAGATTATTATGCAATTGTCGGTCTGCCAGTGGCCGCTTTGTATCAAACCTTGAAACAATTTTAGTTAAAAAAGCCTGAATACCTTTTGTTCTATTAAGGTGTTTGGGTTTATTTTTTTGTTAGGAAACGTTTTTATAACTTTTTTTAGAAAAATCCCTTGACGCATTATTTGAATCGTGATATTCTAACAAAGTCGCTGAAATCAACCGACTAAATAAAATAAACTTTCAAT
>NHCFJ05603__coassemble_609_pt1 | contig 40798 bp, 42 predicted proteins | sample NHCFJ05603__metabat2_high_PE_003 | metagenome-assembled genome bin NHCFJ05603 | reverse complement strand
TTCTTAGTTTCTATGCCATTAATGATTTTGGGTGCCCTAGCCGTAATGATTAATAACTTACCAATTCCTGGATTCCAAAATCTAATGAATTCCATCTTTGGCGGAGAAGCTTGGAAAGGATTTGGTGGAGCTGTCTGGAATGGTACTTTTGCAATTTTATCAGTATTTATTGCCTTTCTTTTAGCTTATAATATCGCTTATAGCTATAAAAAAGATGCAGTTGCTACCGGGGTTGTTTCACTAGCTTGCTTCTTTACACTAGGCGCAGCAGTGAGCGGTATGAGCTCAACTGGTCTTTTCGTAGCCTTAATCGTCGGTATCGTATCTGCCGAAATTTTTACACGTTTAATTGATAATCCTAAATTAGTCATTAAAATGCCAGATGGCGTGCCACCTGCAGTTGCTAAGGCCTTTGCTTCCTTACTTCCTGCGATGATTACTGTTTCTATTTTTGGTTTAGTCGCAGCGATTATTGCCGCATTTGGGGTTAAAGATATGTTTGCTTCCTTCTATCAATTAGTCCAACAACCATTTATGGGCTTGGCAAATAGTTATGGTTCAGCCTTACTTATTGCCTTTATTACGCCATTCTTATGGTTCTTCGGTCTACATGGGGCAAATATGATTGATCCATTCATGCAAACAATTAACGCCCCTGCTATCGAAGCCAATGTGAAAGCAATCGAAGCCGGAAAAGCTGCTCCTTATATCGTTAACAAACCATTTATCGATTCATTCGTAAACATGGGTGGTACTGGGGTTACTTTAGGTTTAGTTATTGCTATTTACTTATTTGGTCGTAAAAATAAACCTTACATGGTCGTAAATAACTTAGCCGCTGCCCCAGGTATCTTTAATATCAACGAACCATTAATGTTTGGTTTGCCATTGGTATTAAACCCAATTACCTTTATTCCATTTATCATTACGCCTATGGTCTGTGTAACAATTGCTTACTTTGCGACAAAAGCTGGTTTAGTCCCAGCCGCAACAGTTATGCCACCATGGGTTACACCACCAATTATCGGCGGCATTTTAGCTACTAAGAGTATCGCTGGTGGTATCTTAGCAGCTGTGAATTTAGCGGTTTCCACTTTAATCTATGCACCATTTGTCATCATGGCAACGATGCAAGAACAACAAAAAGAACAAGGCGCTAAATAATTCATTTCTGCAAAAAAGGACGTTGTTTTCACATTTGAAGACAACGTCCTTTCTTATTTAATATTGCATTTTCTTTAAACGCATCGGTACATACGCGCCCTGTAAGATAACTACAATGACAATATTTCCCAATACAACAAAAGGTACTAGGTGTAACTGGATAGTCAGCAAACTAACCAATATGAAAATCAACGCACTCATACTTAATACCCATCGTAAAATCGCATAGAAGTTCTTTTCTTTGATTTCTTTAGCTACTGGATAAAGTCTAGTAAGCACTTGACTTTGATATTGCGTCATCAAAGGGATTATTTGGAAAGTAATTAAGTATAAAAATAAGCCACTAACAACTAGACTAAAGCGCCAATCATCCACTGCCAATAGACAAACGCCTCCTAGGAGTAATAGACGTACGACTTGACCAAAATACTCATCACTACGCATGAAGCGATGGATAAACAAATAGCTATAAGTCTGTGCTTGCTTTTTCGAAACGCGCTCGAACAGCCATTGTGCCCCACGCATCTTGCGCATTTTACTTTCGATAAACGGTACATCAGTAAATAGATTAATAAAGCGATAAATCCGATACATCCGCTTTTGCTCACTATCAATGGTAAATTCCCAATCTATCAAACTCGTTTGCAGGCGTTTTTGTTGACTGAAAAAATGCAAGTTGACTAAAAGAACCATCAAATAAAAGATCAACCAATGAATGAAAAACAAACCGACTAAAGCCAAAATAGATCCTATCCACCAAACTGTGCGCGCCATTTGTCGTTTTTGTTTCGTCAATTGATAAACAGCTTGACGTTGCGCTTGTAAATCCGCAAATTTCAAACCAATGAGACCGACTAAAATCACAGGATATCTCGCTAAATCCCAGCCGAGTGAAACTTTGATTAAAGGCATCAAAAATCCTAGTCCAAATGCTAAGACAATCGCCGGTACAATCAACGAATAATTCCGCGTTTGGTCTAAATAGCGATTCATCTCTTGTTCTTTAGGTAAGAGGAAGAGTCGGTCAGCCGGTTTTAATAAAGTAGCTAGCTTGCCGACTAATAATAAAAGGATACAAATCGCTAAAGCCACAAAACGACCTGGGAAAAAAGGGGTAGGTAATTGTTTTAAGATTTGCGAATAGTATAAAGTCGCACCACCAAATAAAAAAGTTAAAATCACGACAAAACTATCATTCAAAATATAGCGTAAATATTTTTGTAGTTGGCGATGATGATTTGCTAAACGGCTTGAAAACAACTGATTCATCGCGCTTCCTCCAATGTTAAGGCTAGGTACAATTCATCCAACGAAGCATCTGGCATAGCAAATTGTTCTTTGATTTGGGCGAGCGTTCCTTGAGATTTGATTTGTCCCTCATGTAAGAAAATAAAACGATCACAATATTTTTCAGCGGTGGACAAGACATGGGTAGACATCAAGATACTTTTGCCTTTTGCTTTTTCTTCTTTTAATAGCTCTAACAAGGCATGAATCGCCAAAGGATCTAATCCTAAAAACGGCTCATCAATAATGTAAAGACTCGGCTCGATTAAAAAAGCACAGACAATCATAACTTTTTGCTTCATCCCTTTAGAAAAGTTCGCCGGAAACCAATCCAATCGCTTCTCCAATCGAAAAGTCTTCAATAACTTATCTGCTCTTTGCATCGCCACATCCATCGGAATATCATAAGCCATGGCAGTCACTTCAATATGCTCTCTTAAAGTTAATTCCTCATATAACACAGGACTTTCTGGGATGAATCCGATTTTTTGACGATATTGACTGGCGGACTTATTCAAAGATAGGCCATCGATTTCAATCGTCCCACTTGTAGGTTTTAATAATCCGATAATTTCTTTGATAGTCGTACTTTTTCCGGCACCATTTAGTCCAATTAAAGCAACTAATTCCCCATTTTCAATTTCAAAATTTAAATCTTTTAAAACAGGATGCTGAAAATAGCCCCCTGATAAATTTTTCACTGTTAAAGTCATCTTAAATCCTCCAAAATAGACTATCTTCATTATAACAAAAATCTTATGAAGAAAACATGAACTTTCAAGCAAAAAAAGATATCCAACACGAAATGATTCGCATTGGATACCTGATTACGTCTATTAAGCTAACTCTTCTTGGAACTGACTATTATATAAATCAGCATAGAAACCATTTTTCGCCATTAACACATCATGGTTACCCGTTTCAACAATCGAACCTTGATTCATCACAATGATATTATGGGCATCGCGAATAGTAGATAGACGGTGCGCCACGACAAAGCTTGTACGGTTTTCAAGCAGACGATTCATTGCTTGTTGGATTAAGATTTCTGTACGAGTATCTACACTAGAAGTCGCTTCATCCAAAATCAAAACATCTGGGTTAGCTAAGAAAGCACGGGCAATCGTAATTAATTGACGTTGACCTTGAGAAATATTGCTTGCTTCTTCGTTTAAGATCGTATCGTACCCCTCTGGTAGCTTACGGACAAATTCATCTACATGGGCTGCCTTGGCTGCGGCGATGACTTGTTCTTTGGTTGCCGATTCATTGCCATAACGAATATTGTCATAAATACTACCCGTAAATAGCCAAGTATCTTGTAAAACCATTGAGAAGTGACTACGCAATTGTTCACGCGTCATATCCCGGGTATCTTGCCCTTCGTAACGAATACTACCACCTTTGACATCATAGAAACGTTCAAGTAAGTTAATCAAGGTTGTCTTCCCTGCGCCAGTTGGTCCGACAATTGCCACCATTTCGCCAGTTTTAACATCTAAATTAAAGTCTTGCATCAACAATTTGTCTTCAGTATAGCCAAATTGGACATGTTCAAAACGGACTTTATAAGGTGAATTTTCTTCTTTAGCTACCCCACTTGGTACATCTTGCATTTCTGCTTCGTCCAATACTTCAAAGACCCGTTCTGCTGAGGCAATGGTTGATTGAATCGTATTAATCAAACTGGCTAATTGGGTAATGGGTTGTGAAAATTGGTTGGTATATTGTAAGAAGGCTTGGACATCCCCTAATGGTAACTCACCATGAGCCACACGCACGCCACCAAGTACAGCTACAAAGACATAGCCTAAGTTTTTCACGAAATTCATCAATGGCATAATAATCGCTGAAATAAATTGTGCCTTCCAACCAGCTTTATAAAGTTCTTCATTTTCTTTTTCAAAAACTTCTTTATCGCTAACTTCATGGTTGAACACTTTCACAACGGTATGACCACCATAAGTTTCTTCTACTTGGTTATTCAACAAACCTAGACTCTTTTGTTGGGCTGCGAAATACTTTTGAGATTTAGGCGCAACAATCATCACCACAATCAAACTAAGTGGCACAGTAGCTAGGGCAACAAGGGTTAATTGCCAACTAATGGTTAACATCATGTATAAGACCCCAACTAAAGTCACGATACTGGTTACAAATTGGGTTAAGTTTTGTTGTAAAGTGGCCGCGATATTATCCATATCATTGATGACCCGCGACATGATATCGCCATTGGTATGCGTATCATAATAAGAAATGGGTAAGCGCGACATTTTATGATCTAGGTCTCGTCGCATTTCATACACTGTGCGTTGTGAAACCCGCGTCATAATAAATTGTTGTAAGAAACTAAAGACGGCAGAGATAACATACATGCCAATCGCAATCAAAATAATCTTTTCAATCTTATCAAAATTAATTGGAAACTTATCAATTTTTAGTCCCATTTGCATTTGGGCATAACCTTTCATCACACCCTGAAAAATTTCAGTTGTTGCTTTCCCCAAGATTTTTGGCGTTTGGATTTGGAAAATGACCGAAAGAATCGCTAAGACAAAGACCGCACCAATCGCTACTAAACGCTTAGACATGTAGCCAAATAGTCGTTTGGTTGTCTTCCAGAAATTTTTAGGCTTTTCACCTTTTGCCCCAATGCCATGACCATGACCGTGACCTGGACGGCGTGACGCTTGTTGTTTTTGTTTTTCTTCACTCATGCCAAATCCTCCTCTCTTAATTGGGAATGAACGATTTCTTGGTAAGTGGTATTATTTGCGAGTAACTCATCATGAGTCCCTTTACCAACTACTTTCCCTTCATCTAAGACTAAAATCATATCCGCATCCATGACCGTACTTACACGTTGAGCGACAATGACTTTAATCTTATCATGCATTTGTTCTTTCAATGCCTTACGTAATTTGGCATCCGTCTTAAAGTCTAATGCTGAGAAGGAATCATCAAAAACATAGATATCGGCTTGTTTCACTAAAGCACGGGCAATGGCTAGACGTTGTTTTTGTCCACCAGAGAAGTTGCCGCCACCTTGTTCGACATGATGATCAAGCCCATCTTCAAATTTTTCAACAAAATCCTTCGCTTGAGCAATTTCTAGCGCCTTCCAGATTTCTTCATCACTGGCATTTTCAGCACCATACTGCATATTTTCGCGAATCGTACCAGAAAATAGTACGGCTTTTTGTGGAACAAAGCCAATCACTGAACGTAAATCGTGTTGTTTTACTTGACTAATATCCTGACCATTGATCTTAATCGTTCCACTTTCAATATCATATAGACGTGGAATCAAATTGATCAAGGTCGATTTACCTGAACCCGTCCCACCGATAATGGCTAATGTCTGGTTTGCAGTTACTTTAAAGTCAACATCTTCTAGGGCCAACTTTTCAGCTCCGGTATAACGATAATTCACATGTTCAAAAGCTAGTTCACTCTTTTTACCAGCTAAGGCAATTTCACTAGGTTGCATAACATCTGGCATATCATCTGGTAATTCAAGCACTTCATTGATCCGTTCAGCTGAGGCCTGCGCACGTGGCACCAAGACGAATATCATCGACAACATCATGAAGCTAATTAAGATTTGCATCGCGTAAGTCATAAAGGCAATCAAGTTACCGACTTCTAAACTCTTATCAGCAATCAGATGACCCCCAAACCAAGTGATGGCAATATTCGTCCCACTCATTACTAAAGTCATAAATGGAATCATAAAGGCTACAATCGTATTGACCTTAATCGCGGTTTGAGTGTAATCAGTATTGGCATCATCAAAACGTTTCTTTTCAAAATCATCTTTTCTAAAGGCGCGAATGACACGCACCCCAGTTAAGACTTCACGAAAGACTAAGTTGAGACGGTCGGTTTTCTTTTGCATGCTCTTAAATAGTGGCACGGCAAAAATCATCAAAAGAGCAATGAAGACTACTACAATTGGAATCACGAATAAGAAAATCTTCGTTAATTCCGCATCTTTTCGATAAGCCAGAAAGCTCGCTCCGACTAAGGTAATCGGTGCATTAATCATCATTCGTAAAAACATTTGTGCCACCAATTGAATTTGGTTCACATCGTTGGTGGTACGCGTAATTAAAGAAGCGGTCCCAAATTTATCAAATTGATGTAAAGAAGAACGCTCTACTTTTTCATAAATCGAACTACGTAATTCCTTCCCTAATTTTTGTGATTCACGAGTTGCAAAATATGTATTACAAATCGCGGCAACAATACTGATTAATGAAAAACCAATCATCACAAAACCAGTATGCCAAATATAATCAATATCGCCTTTAGCTACCCCATTGTTAATGATATCAGAGGTCAAATTAGGCAAATATAAATCCGCTAAGACTTGGACAATCATGAATAAAAACGCCATAATCGCAGACACGACTGACACACGTTTCATTAATTTAAACATCTATTTTTCCTTTCTGCTAGCACCCATCTCTAGCCAATTTAATTTTTTCTCATAATGGGTAATAATATTTTGAATATCAACCGTTGATTGCACCTTTTGACTACGATATCCTTCTACTACACTGGAAATGAATGCATTCATAATCATTTGAATTAATAACTCTAAATCTTCCAATCAATCACCAGTAAATCAAAGTTCACATACTGCTGAAAAATCTGATTTTGTGATTCTTTATTTGCATGCATTTTCTGATGATGTTTATGAAAGTTCGCTGTAAATTTTTTGGAAGAGCGGTAATTCATATTCATAAACGAAAACTTAAAGAAATTCGCATACTTGCTGTCAAATAAATGCGGAATCGCCTGTTTAAAAAATTCACGATAAGCCGCAAATAAATCGCCTTTTTGCGCAATCAGCATCTCTTTTAAGAAGTCAAACCCAATACTTTGAACCGTTTGAAAACAATAGAAATAGACATCTTCTTTATTTTCAAAGTACTGATAAAAACTGCCTCGCGGAATTTCCGCATTTTTAACGATATTAGCAATTGATGCTTCTTCTAATGGGACACGCGAAAACTCTTGAATGGCCGCATCAGTAATTCGTTTCCGTTTTTCATCAGGTAAATGTAAAAATGTTTCTGTTGGCATAAACTCACCTCATTTCGCTTAATTATGACACTCTGTCACATGACACGTTGTCATAATATACCCAATCTCGAAAAAATGCAAGAAAAAAATTCAATCAATTGATAAAATTTAATAAAAACAAAAAAACATTTGACATTAAATCGTTTTCAGCCAAATGTTTGCTATAATGAAAGAAAAAGAAGGTGAAGAGAATGGAAACACTGATACTGCTGATTATGGGGACGTGTATTTTAGGTATGGTGATACAATTTCTGCAAAAAGAAGTCACCGGCAAAGTGTTTGGCTATGCAGCGATGTTTTTATTTATCCAAAATAGTACCTGGCTATTGACTTTCTTTCTAGCAGATGAAGGTGTGTATAACGCCCCGACAATTGAGGGGCTATTACAAATATCGGCTGGTTCACTCATGCTTGCTATCTGTGTGAAATACTACTTACAATTACGGAAAAAAGCCAAAAATGAATAAAAGTCCAGCGATGTAGCATCTTACATCGCTGGACTTCTTTTCTTCCTGTTTATTCTAATAGCAAGAGTTCATCAAATAAAATCTTACCAATAACGGCAAATAAGCCATCAAAAAGTATTAAGCTCATATTTACTGCTAGAAATAGGGCGCACCGTTCAAACCCATTTTTGATTTTTTTGTGCTTCATAAATAAATAGGTTAAATAATTCGCCAGATAAGTAACAATTGTTAATAGAATAATCATCTTTTCAAATAGTACCATTTTTTAATCCCTCTTTATCGGCTACAACCTACCTATTACAACCCTTAAACTAGCTATAGCCTTTTTCTTTTAACTCAATTGATTGACAATTTTACGCATTAACTCAGCTGTTTCTTGAGGCAATGCATGATAGCCGTCTTTTAGATGATCTTGCGCTTGGATAAAGTCCAAACGAGTTTCCATTCTTTCTTTTAAGCGTTCATAATAAGCTTTATCATCAAAATCAACTGGATAACCATCAATTGCTAAGTATTCTACATCTTCAATCGTGCCAAATGGTTTGAATTCACCACTTTCAGCAATAATCTTTTCAATACTTCCTAAAGTGACTTCTTTCGTAACCTTCTTACCATTGAATTCATCCGTGTTTAATACGTAACAAGCCGTATGTTGGTTTGCGAATAATTCACGGAAAGCAAGATAGTCTTCAGATAATTTATAACTTCTGAATGGATTTGCATATGGTTCAATAACCAATTGATCACGGCGAACTTTACCGACTAAGTTTTCTGCCGTAGAACGTTTGGTAGCTAAAGTCAAGCCAAACACTGCAGCCAACGTAGGATTATTGATTTTAATCACTGGTGGTAAAGTATTATCCTTCATAATCCAAAAGATAGCATCAATTTTTTCAGATAGATGATCCACACGATTAGGTGTAACATAGCGAGATTTCACTGTACGACCATTCCCATTACGCACATCTTCAAGGACTAGTACCTTCTTCCCATCCTCATCTAACGTAACTCCGACATTTTGACAAGTTAAGAAATAATTCACAGCATCATCGGTTAGTGGATAATCTTGCACTTTATCAAAATAAGCTGGTTCCAAAGCAGTGGTACTTCCTGTCGCACGATTAATGACAAACGCATCATCATGCAATACTTCTACTTTCGAATTTTCATCATGGTGCTTAGCCAAAGTAATGGTTGATTTACCTGAGCCTGATAAACCAAACGCTGCCATCGTAAAGGTCTTATCTGGTAAGTGATATTGCTTCATTCCACCATGACAAGCCACAAAGCCATTACGATGTGCCGTTGCCCAAGCTAAAGTTAAGGTCGCTTTCTTCAATTCTCCAAAATAACGTAACCCCAGGATTGCAGCCACATTTGCTTCTGGCATAAATAAAGCAAGGCCATTTGGATAATCTGGATGTGACCAATCTGGATTGGCAAAAATATAAATATCATTTTCTGGATAAGGTTTGGATTGTTTATATTTGTCTAACCATTCTTGAGTCGCTAATTGGAAGTTCAACATATATGAGTATAGGTTCATTTCAAAGCCTTTTGGTAGCATCAAATGGCTGCGAACCATAAATTCTTCATCAAGTCCCACCACTACTTCTGTCTTATAGAATTCTTGTTTGGTCGCTTGATAAACGGCTTCTCGTAACACCCGACGATATCCTTCACGATCAATGCCTGGTTCAGTCACAATGACCCGAGCAGCAGCGGTACGACCTACGATAGCGCCATCATTATTGACCAAAATCTTCGTATCTTCAGCTAGCCCTAAATCTTTGGCGTGCTTAATTGGCATATCAGTCACTACAGTACCAGGTGCATTTTTGGCCATCTCATAGGCGTCCTGAATATTTTGAACGCTTCTCACATGGTTGCCATAAAAAGCGGATTCTACCAACACTTTAAATGGGGAAAAGCGTGGATTCTCTTTGGTAATTTCGCTACGACTAAATTGTTGAATTGTTGACATACTACAAAACCTCCTACAGAACTTTAATAATGAAAACCTTTTCATTTACAGTTACTATTATACTATTTTATTTTTAAATTGCACGGATAATCTTAAAATAATTACAAAAAATAAATATTTTTTTACAAATGACACAAATTGCTCAAAGACAATATTCAAGGGTATTGATTTTCATGAACATTCTGCTTTTCTCCTGATAACGAAAAAATAGGGAATAATACAACGAAAATCACTTCACGAGGAGGTAGGAAATTTATTTATACGTCTATTGATATTCTATGATGAAAGATTTATAATTAACTTGAAAGAAGGGATGACAGATGAATAATCTTCATTTTTCAAAATATTTAATGTGGGGGAGTTTTGTTTTATTTCTTGTCGCGTATTTTTTTGCTAACCATCAATATTCCAATATATTTGAAATCAATTATATTTTATTTACAATTATTCAGGTTTTCATGATTTTAAACAATCGTGTAAAACGGCCACTACAAATTATTTTAACTGTCATATCTACAGTATTTATTTTTTTGTGTAGTCTAAATACTCAGATTCAACATGACTTATCCTTATTCTTAATTTGTGCAGGAATTTTATTTATTGGTAATTTAAGCACAAGTCTTGCGTATAATCCTTTTATCGGTATTCGTATCTTTTCCACTAGAAATGATCCTAAAAATTGGCAAGCCACTCATCAACTTCTCGCTCTTTTAAGTATCCCAATCAGTTGTGGTATTCTCCTATTTTGCACTATTTTTAACGGAAATATCATTGTTCCTAGCGCGCTAATTATTTGGGTAATCTTTCCTATTATCTATTCTGTATGGATTTATCCGAAGAAATTGTTGTGAAAATGCTACTCAAAATTAATAAGCAGCATACTAACTAGCATAGCAACAAGATATCGACGGTTGATTCTTCTTCATTCTGATATTTTTTGCTATTAATTAAAACTATCTGTATTATCATATAATTCTACGCAATCATCTCTAGAATTCTTTCCATCCAATTTCTATAAAAAAAACGGTAGCGACCACACTTTTTTGTGCGAATCGCTACCATTTTTTCATTATTATTTGTTTTGACTGTCAATGATGATGGTAACAGGGCCATCATTGACAAGGTGACATTTCATATCGGCACCGAAAATGCCCGTTTCAACCGGAATGCCTACCTGACGCAACCCTTCATTAAAAGCCTCGTATAAAGGAATCGCTGTATCGGGTTTAGCCGCTTGCACAAAGCTTGGTCGATTGCCTTTTTTAGTGTCCGCAAATAAGGTGAATTGAGAAATACTCAAAATCTCCCCACCGACATCAATGATAGAACGATTCATTTTTTGTTGATCATCTTCAAAGACGCGAAGTTTGCTGATTTTACCTACTAAATAATCGACATCGGCTTGTGTATCTTCTTCGTGGACACCAAGTAAAATCATGAAACCTTTACCAATTTGACCTACTGTGTTTTCATCGACAACTACTTTTGCTTGGCTGACTCGTTGAATTACCGCGCGCATGGACTCATCCTTTCATCCGACGTACAGAATAGACATCGGGAATTTGTTTGATTTTATCGACAATTGATTTCAAATGATTTAAGTTTTGAATACGTAAAGTTAGACGAATGGTAGCTGTTTTTTCCTTATTCGATCTCGCTTCTACGCTACTCAATTGTTTCGTCATAGAGTTAACGGTTTGTAAGATGTCATTCAATAAACCGTTACGATTGAAGCCATGAATTTCCAAATCAACATCGAATTCCATATTCATGACTGCAGTATCTTCCCACTCAACTTCTATCATGCGGTTTTCAAAGTCAACAGCATGACGGACATTTGGACAGTCTGCACGGTGAATCGACACCCCACGTCCTTTGGTGATATAGCCAACAATCTCATCACCTGGCACCGGATTACAACAACGGCTCAAACGAATAAGTAGATTATTTACCCCTTCAATGACAATGCCGCCTTCATGACGCACCTTCATCTTTTCCGGTTCTTTTTTCACTGGATTGGTCAATAAATCCTCTACTTCTTGCTTTTGTTTTTCTTCTTGTTGTTGCTTGCGTTCTTCTTCGGTCAAACGATTCACAAAAGTCGTGGCACTCATTTCGCCAAAACCGACTGCTGCATATAAGTCTTCTTCGGAATGGTAATTAAAGCGTGACATCGCCTCTTGAATTTTAGCCTTGGTCAAGATTTCTTTTGGTACAAAGCCTAAATCTTGAATGACCTTGCTGACCATTTCACGCCCTTTTTCGATATTTTCATCACGATCTTGGACTTTAAAGAAACGTTTAATCTTATTTTTTGCCTTAGAAGTCGCCACAAATTTCAACCAGTCACGACTTGGCCCAAATGAATTAGGTGAAGTCAAAATTTCGACAATATCACCATTTTTCAATTTGTAGTCAAGTTGTACCATCTTCCCATTGATTTTCGCACCGACTGTTTTATTTCCAATATCAGTGTGGATACTATAAGCGAAATCAAGTGGACCAGACCCTTGAGGCAGCTCAGTCACATCGCCTTTAGGAGTGAAGACATAGACCTTATCACTAAAGATATCACCTTTGACTCCTTCCATAAATTCAGAGGCATCATAGCTTTCATCTTTCAGCTCTAAAATTTCTTTAAACCAACCCACTTGTTTGGTCATGCTGTCTGGTTTGACTTTATCGGTTTTTCCTTGTTTATATGCCCAGTGTGCCGCAACCCCAAATTCGGCAATTTCATGCATTTCATGGGTACGGATTTGCACTTCGAGTGGATTTCCTTTTGGCCCAATGACCGTCGTATGCAAGGATTGGTACATATTGGCTTTAGGCATCGCAATATAATCTTTAAAACGCCCTGGCATTGGTTTCCATTTGGTATGGATACTACCCAACACCGCATAACAATCCTTGATGGAATCTACAATCACACGAATCGCTAATAAGTCGTAAATTTCATCAAATTGTTTCTTTTTATCGACCATTTTACGATAAATCGAATAAATATGTTTTGGTCGACCATAAATTTCGGCATAAATCTCTAGTTCTTCCGTCGCTAAACGAATCTCTTCTACCGCTTCAGCAATGTAGGCTTCTCGTTCATCGCGTTTGGTTTGCATCAAATGAACGATACGATAATATTGACTAGGATTAATATAACGTAAGGCACGGTCTTCTAATTCCCATTTAATCCGGCTAATCCCTAAACGGTGAGCCAATGGAGCATAGATTTCCAATGTTTCTTGTGCAATGCGGCGTTGTTTATCTTCTCTTAAATGTTTTAACGTCCGCATATTATGCAAACGGTCCGCTAATTTCACCATGATGACTCGCAAATCTTTGGCCATCGCAATTAACATTTTGCGGTGATTTTCTGCTAATTGTTCTTCATGAGATTTATATTTGATTTTACCTAATTTCGTGACACCATCGACTAACATCGCCACATCTTTACCGAAGTCTCTTTCTAAATCTTCTAAAGTCACATCCGTATCTTCTACAACATCATGTAAAAATCCTGTGGCAACGGTATGTGGATCCATATGTAATTCCGCTAAAAGTCCAGCTACTTGAATCGGATGAATAATGTATGGCTCGCCTGATTTACGAAATTGATGGGCATGGGCTTTAGTCGCATAATCTAAAGCTTTTTGGACAAAGGCGGTTTCTTCTTCGCTCATATAATCTGCAACCATTTTGATTACACTTGGCCCTGAAAGTACGATATCTTTTGCCATTTCACTCACCTCGCTTGATTTTCTACTATTATAGCAAAAATATTCCATCCATTACAATGAAAGACGACTATTCAAACGCTTTTATCTTATTTTTTTCGATTTTAGCCATCTTTTAACCTAAAAAAAGAGCATCTGACACTAAAAAAGCATCAAACACTCAGCGAAAATTATAATAAAAATTCAATAAACTCATCCACGGCCATCTGCAAAGAATTCTTAAATGAAAAGCCACAGTAATGAGCTAAACTAGCCAACAAATCAAACATATCCGTTAACAAAGCTTGATCTAATGGTTCATGCGTTGTCTTACTATGAATGATTTGACTTGAAAGTTGATAAATCGCTTCATCCGCCCGATTAAACAACTCAAACATATCATTAATGAAGAAGTAGGTTTCCTTCACTTGATACTCACTTAAAGAAGGCAAGCCTAAAGTATGATTAATCTGAATTAATTCCACCGCCATATCACCAAATGCCGAGGCCATCATCAATTCCTCAGGGTCAAATGCTGCTGCTTGCTCCACTTCCTTTTGCACAATTTGGTTTAAATAAAATAGATTTAATGAACCATAGATATAGCGAATTTGTGCTACATTCATATTCGGAACAGAGACAAATTCATTTTCTGTCAGTGCTGCTTCTAACTTTGTAATTGCTTGTTGCATCTTATTCACTCACTTTTCTTGGTTTATCAATTCAAAAAAGAAACTACTGCTTGCTAAAAGATATAAAGGTGCGGTCTCCGTGCGTAATATCCTTGGCCCTAATCCACAGCATTTGCCACCTAATTGCTTGAATTGCTCGATTTCTGTCGGCGTAATGCCCCCTTCTGGCCCAAAAATAGCTAAAAGCTTCTCATTAGGGGCAAGCTGTTGAAAGACTTTCACCAATTGACTATCTTCGCCTTGTTTGGCCGATTCTTCATAAGCAATGATGATGTGATCATATTCGGCTGCGCGTTTTAATAAATCTGCAAAACGTTCTAACAACTCAATTTTAGGTACGACTTGACGATGCGATTGTTCCGCAGCTTCTTGGGCAATTTTTTCGAGACGTTCTTGTTTTTTAGCTAGTTTTTTATCGTTCCACTTCACAACCGAACTAGCTGCTGGAAAGCCAATCAATTCTGCCATACCTAGTTCTGTCGCTTTTTGGACAATCCACTCTAGCTTATCACCTTTTGGATAGCCACTAGCAATGGTAATATGAACAGGTAATTCTTTTGCTTGTTCTTCTTTAGCCACTTCCACCAAAGTCAACGTATCTGGGGTGATTTCGCTAATTTGTGCCATAATGACTTGTTGGTCGCTAAAAGCTAGATAGACTTGACTGCCAACTTTCATCCGCATCACGTGCACCATATGATGATACATTTCCTTGGTTGCCTGATAGCTTTCTTGTACTTGATAAGGGGTATCAACAAAATATCTTTGCATTAATCTTCACCCAAGTCTTTTTTCAAAATAATCGCATACCAGTCTTTTTGGTTCAATTGTTGTTCCACGACAAAGCCTGCCTTCTCACATGCAGCTAAGACCATTTCGCGTTTGGCTTCGATAATTCCAGAGATAATCAAATGCCCAGTATCTTTTAACAAACGATGCGCATCCTCTAACATTAAGACGATAATATCTGCTAAAATATTGGCCACGATAACATCCGCTTGGGTTTCGATTCCTTTTAGCAAATCATTGGCACTTACCTTAACATCACTAGCAATCGGGTTTAAGTCCATATTTTCTTTCGCAGCTCGAACCGCTACTTCATCTAAGTCAAAGGCATGGACCTCTTTTGCCCCTAAATATTTACTTGCAATACTTAACACACCTGAGCCTGTCCCCACATCAAGTACCGTTTCGTCTCCATGTAAGGTCACTTCTAAAGCCTGTAATGTCAGACGAGTCGTCGGGTGTGTTCCTGTACCAAAGGCCATTCCTGGATCTAAAGTGATAATCTTTTCTTCTGGATGGGTTGCTTGATAGTCTTGCCAGCTTGGGACAATCGTTAAAAAGCGACTAATTTGCACAGGATGATAATATTTTTTCCACGCCGTCGCCCAATTTTCCTCAGAGACTTCAGAAATTTCGACTTCATTTTTACCAATGGCTAAACCAAATTCAGCCAATTGCGCAATTCTGTCTTGAATGGTTGGCATAATTTCAGGCAAGAAGGTTGTTTCAGGGAAATATGCCGTAACAACCGCCCCTTCTGTAATCATTTCATAGTTTTCTTTGTCTAATAGTTCTCCATAGGCATCTGTTTTATAATTTTCGATATCTAAACTATCTTCAATCATTACGCCACTGGCACCGGCTTCCATTAAAATATTAGACACCGCTTCGATTGCTTCACTTTCTGTTGTGACTTTTACTTCATTCCACTTCATCTTTTCACCTTCTTAAAATTTAGGATAAGGAATCCAACGAGCAGATCCTTCATTTTCAATGATTTCTTGTAGTCTAGCTTCATCAAAAGTTAATTCAAACACTTCAGCTTCTTCGTCTTCTAAAAAGTCGAAAATATCAGACATGCCCTGGTCTAATACTTCATTTAAATACGTAACAAGACCCGCTAAAGTCGTACTTTCAATCCCTTTTTTACGCTCAAAAGGCATTGTATATAAGTAATCATTTGCATCAAATTGAGATTTTTCAGTGTAAAGTAAAATCCCATCTTCAAATTCTATCGCTTCGACTTCCTCTTCACCAGCTAACTCTTCATTGCTTGCTAAATATAGGCGAAAAATGATTTCTATCGTATGGTTTTTAGTATTCCAATCTAATGCGACATCATAATCAGTCACTTTTTGATCAATTTGTTGGTCTAAAAAAGTTAAAATATCTTCTTTGGCCACTGATTTCCCTCTTTTCTGAATAATTTCCATCACTTTCATCATACACAATTCTTTTACTAAATCATAGCTAAAACCATCATTTGCGCAAAAAAATGTTTCAACTAGCTTATTTTGCGCAGATAATGCTATACTATGTAAGCAAAGTAAGCAAAGCATTTTTTGATAGAGAGGATGTATCGTATGAAACCATTAGCTTATCGCATGCGCCCCACTCAATTATCCGAAGTCGTTGGGCAAAAGCATCTCGTGGGACCAGGACAAATTATTGACCGAATGATTACAGCTAAAATGCTATCCTCTATGATTTTATATGGACCCCCAGGCACAGGAAAAACAAGTATTGCCTCAGCCATCGCCGGAACGACCAAATATGCCTTTCGTATGCTAAATGCCGCGACTGACAGCAAAAAAGATTTACAAATAGTTGCAGAAGAAGCCAAAATGAGTGGTACGGTAATTTTACTCTTGGACGAAATTCACCGTTTAGATAAAACCAAACAAGACTTTCTATTGCCTCATCTAGAAAATGGTCGCATTATTATGATTGGCGCAACAACTGAAAATCCTTATATTTCCATCAACCCAGCCATTCGCAGTCGTTGTCAAATTTTTGAGTTAAAACCATTGACCCAAGAAGATATTTTAGCAGCGATTGACCGAGCAATGGCAGATACGGAAAAAGGATTGGGCGAATATCCCGTCCATCTAGCAGAAAACGCCCGACTTCATCTATCGCGGGTAACCAATGGCGATTTACGAAGTGCCTTAAACGGGTTAGAATTAGCCGTCAAATCCACCCCCGTCGATGAAGCTACCGGAAAGATTGAAATTACCTTAGAGATTATTGAGTCATGCCTACAAAAGAAAGCATTGACCCATGATAAAGACGGAGATGCCCATTATGATGTGATTTCCGCCCTACAAAAATCTATCCGAGGGAGCGATGTAGATGCGGCCCTGCACTATTTGGCACGGTTAATCGAAGCTGGGGATTTACCTATTATTTGTCGGCGGTTAATGGTCATTGGCTATGAAGATGTAGGCCTGGCAAATCCGCAAGCCGCTGCCCGTACTGTTTCTGCAATCCAAGCTGCTGAAAAACTAGGATTTCCTGAAGCACGAATTCCTTTAGCCAATGCTGTGATTGATTTGTGTCTATCTCCTAAATCTAATTCAGCTATTAGCGCCATTGATGCTGCCTTATCCGATGTCAGAAGTGGGAAAGCAGGCGATGTGCCAGATCATTTACGCGACAGTCACTATCAAGGGGCGAAAAAATTAAATCGTGGGGTAGACTATAAGTATCCTCATGACTATCCAAATCAATGGGTGAACCAACAGTACTTGCCAAACAATCTTGTGCATCGTCATTACTATCAACCAAAAACAAGTGGCAAATACGAAAAAGCCTTAGCCATGAGATATCAACAAATCCAAGAATGGAAGCAACATTAATAAGTTATCTAATAACGAGTATAGCCTCTTTTAGAAAACGTTCTCAATTTTTAGGTGTTTCACTTGCACTCTTTGAAAAACTATGCTAGTATTAGTTATGGGAAATCTGTGATGTGCGAATTCTCCCTTTAGTGTGTTGACCGAACATTGTTATTGATTTATTGGGATCTAATTGAATCTATGCGGGTAACATGCCTTTTCATTTGGTAGTTCAAAGGATAGATAGAAGAGCCCACCTGCTAGTTTGCGGGATCAATACCTCGGGATAAAAAACGGCATCTACGGATAGTACCCATGATAACCAATATAGGTTGAGCCTGGCTTTATTGTCAGGCTTTTCTTCTTGCCAAAATTGAGTATAATAAAGCTGTGAAAAATATCAAAATCGAAAGGAAAATAGTTCATGTTAATCCAAATCTTATTATTTATCATGGCCCTACTCTTATTGGTCATTGGTTATTTCTTAATCTTCAAAACAACGATTGCCTTACAATTTCTAAAACCTAAAGAAGATTTAGCTTCGGTATTAAGTGATTATGGTAAATTTTTCGTAATCGGTGGTATTTTAGGGATTGTCTGCACTTTTATGAATGATCGTTTCTTTAGCATTTGTTTTATTATCGCTGTTTTTATATTAAGTGGGGTTTTCTCTTCTTTTTTAGCAAAAAACTTAAAATTATAATAGAAATTTTGTGACAAATCGCTTTTTTTGTTTTAAAATAAAGGTAGATATAACAGAGAGGATGATTCTTATGTTGCAAGAATATAAAAAAATTATGGTCGCTGTAGATGGTTCCAAAGAGGCAGAATTGGCATTCCAAAAGGCGGTGAATGTTGCACGACGGAATGATTCTGAATTGTTATTAGTCCATGTCATTGATACGCGTGCTTTCCAAACAATCTCTTCTTTAGATGGTATGATGATGGAACAAGCAAGTGAAATGGCTAAACAAACCTTGGCTGATTATCAAAAAGCTGCTAGTGAAGCAGGGGTAAATCAAGTCAAAACAATTATCGAATACGGTTCTCCTAAATCAGTGATTGCTAAAGAATTACCTGAGAGCGAAAAAGTAGATTTAATCATGCTAGGCGCTACTGGTTTAAATGCAGTTGAACGTTTATTTATCGGTTCTGTATCTGAATATGTTATCCGTCATGCAATTTGTGATGTCTTAATTGTACGTACCGACTTGGATAATAAAGTGCCAGAAGACGAAGAAGAAAAATAATGTATAAATGAATGAAAAAGGCGAAGGTCACTCACATTGTGACTTTCGCCTTTTTTTATCATGTGTATGGCTGTTAATTATTCATTGTTTGTTTTGCTTGTTGATAAACAGGGGTTTTACGTTGACGCCACTTGCTATAAAGAAATCCAAGCAATCCGCCAATCACTGCTGGTACGACCCAACTAAAACCAAGATTACTCAATGGCAAAGCAAGCCCACTCAAGAAATCAAGCTGAGGATTTATCGCTTTAAAGGCATCATTTAAGCCGATAATCGAAGTGAGTAACACAGCGCCCACATACATTCCTTGACTACAATAGATGACTTTACTTAAAAATCCAAGCAAGATTAACACAATCATAATCGGATAAATGAAATTTAAGACTGGAATCGATACTTTAATGAGTTGATCTAAGCCGATGTTTGCGACAATGGCACTAAATAAAGTAAACGCCGTCAGAAATTGCTTATAACTTACTTGTGGGAATAAACGGTTGAAATACCATGAACAAGCAGTTAATACACCTGATGCTGTAGGTAGACAGGCCAATAATACGACCACTCCAAATAAAATGTTTCCAAAGTTACCAAAATAATGATGACTAATCGCTGATAAAATCACCGCACCATTAACGTGTTGACTCATCCCACTTGTTGCACCAATCATCGCAATACCTGAATAAATGATTCCTAGACAAGTTGCTGATACTAAGCCAGCTTTTAAGATAATCATTCGCGTTTGTTTGGCACTCTTGATTCCCATCGCTTTGGTTGCATTCATGATCAATGTCGCAAAAATGACCGAAACAATCGTATCCATCGTCAAATAACCTTGTTTAAGTCCCGTGGCAAAAGGCAAAGTTGCATAATTGCCACTTGGCTTAGCTTCTTTGGCAATGGGATGCAAAAAGCTAGTGACAATGAATGATCCTAATATCACTAATAAAAACGGGGTGATTAATTTACCAAAACGGTCCACGAAATGATTCGGATAAAGTGCTAAATAATAAACAATTCCGAAAAAGAGAATGCTAAACAAGAATAAAAACAAGGCTTTTGGGCCACTAGGTAAAAACGGCACGACCGCTATCTCAAAGGAAACTAAGCCTGTTCGTGGTGCAGCAAATAAGGGTCCGATTGCCAAATACGTCACGCAGGTTAATAATAAGGCAAAAATGGGATGTACTTTGATGGCGATATCTTCAGGTTGACCTTTTTTACTGACAAAGGCGAGCGATAATAAGCCAATCGTCGGCAAACCAATCCCCGTAATTAAAAATCCGCCCATTGCAGCAAAGACTGATTCACCGGCTTTAGCTCCTAATTCTGCTGGAAAAATCAGATTTCCCGCTCCAAAGAAAAGCGAAAAAATCATTAATCCAATAAAAAATATTTCTTTAAAACTTAATTTTTTCTCCAATATATTTCTCCTTTAAATTTGCTTGATAGTTTTTATTTTTCAAACAATTCAATCAATTTTAGTTTAAAAGCAAACTCTCCGCTAATTTTTGGAGAGTTGCTTCATTTATGGTTGAAAACGTAAGCCCTTAGGATAGAAATTTTTAATGACTCCTTGGACTTGTTTGCCTAGTCCTACAGGGATTTGATCAACAACTAGTACGACCCAGCCTTGGTTGCCGTCTTTCAAAATCGTTTCGCCGCGTACATAACGTTGCCAATCTTCCAAAGTAATCTGACAACTAGGATAAGCCGAAACATCCTCGATTGCCATCGTCCAAGCAAATGCTGGCTCAAAGCGGTTTTTCTTAAATACCCCTAATTGTAAGCCTGGTTTCAGTACTTTTAATTTTTCTAAGCTTATCATCTCTTGCGGTAAAAGCCACAAATTGTCCTTAAAAGGAACTAGCTTCCCCTCAAAAGGCAGAGGCCAGCGTTTGGTAAAATCGTGCATCACTTTTTGCTGTTCTTTATTCAAACCATCATTTGACGCATTTTTCCCTTTTTTGGCTTTCTTTGTCTTTTGTTTCGGTACACCATCAGAAATAACGGCTTCTGTTAATCGTAATTTCGCCACAAAATGTCCTTCACCCTCATTTAAATGTGGCCAAATCCGCACTGTATCTTCTAAATGAGCGACACTTCCCCACTCACTACGACCAGGTGAGGTCCCTGCAATCGATAATGGCACAATTTCAAATGGATAATTTTCTACCAAGAAGCTAACCATTTCTTCATTTTCTTCTGGTGCAAAGGTACAAGTCGAATAAACGAGCATGCCGTCTTTCTTTAACATCCGTACCGCTGCGTCCAAGATTTCTTTTTGACGTGTGGCACACATTTCTGGGGTATCCGCTTGCCATTGTTGGATGGCTTCTTCATCTTTACGAAACATGCCTTCACCTGAACATGGCGCATCAACGACAATCGTATCAAAAAATTGTGGAAAAAAGTCAACCAATTCGGCCGGAGCGTGATTGGTGACTACTGTATTTTGGGCACCCCAACGTTCTAAGTTTTCAGCTAAAATCTTTGCTCGCTTTGGATAGATTTCATTCGCCACTAATAAACCTTGATTGGCTAAACTTGCAGCGAGCTGTGTCGATTTTCCACCAGGGGCTGCACATAAATCTAATACACGCTCACCAGGCTGAACATCTGCGACACTGGCAACAATCATCGCGCTAATTTCTTGAGAATAGACATAGCCTGCTTGGTGTAAAATAGATTTTCCGCTGATTTCACCTACGTAGCCATCATTTGCAAAAGGTGCTTGGGGTAAGTTTCTATCATCAAACTTGGCCAACATTTCTTTAGCATGGGGCTTTAATGGATTGAGACGAAATCCCTTTTGCACTTCTTCTTGATTTAAAGCTGTCAAAAACGCCTCGGCTTCATCACCAAGTAAGTGCTGATATTTATCGATAAAAGCTTGAGGTAAATTCACTTTAATTCTCCTTTGTTTTAATAATTATAACAATAGCTAAATTCATCGGTCAACCATTCATTGCATCTTTTTTCAAAAAAAATAAAATATTTAGATAATTTTGAAAAGTTTAGAAAATTTAAGAAACATTTGTACAATTGGTAAAAAAAATCAAGCTATGATAGAATACTTATTAGAAAAAAATCGAGGAAGTGAAGCATTTAGATGTTAACAATGAAAGATATTATTCGTGAAGGTAACCCTACTTTGCGCGCTGTCTGTGATGAAGTGCCTGTCCCTTTAACAGCAGAAGATATCCAGTTAGGTAAAGATATGTTAGAGTTTTTACATAATAGCCAAGATCCTGAAATGGCTGAAAAGTACGAATTACGTGGCGGTGTCGGTTTAGCTGCTCCCCAATTAGATATTAAAAAGCGAATTATTGCCCTTTTAGTTCCAAGCAATAACCCAGAAAAGCCCGAACCGATTTTAGAAACTGTGATGTACAATCCTAAAATTGTGAGTCACTCTGTCCAAGATGCATGTCTAGCAGATGGCGAAGGTTGCCTATCAGTGGATCGTGAAGTGCCTGGATATGTGGTTCGCCATGCGCGTGTTACTGTTACTTATACTGATATGAACGGTGAAACGCAAAAGATTCGTTTAAAAAATTATCCAGCCATCGTCGTGCAACATGAAATCGACCATTTAAACGGTGTCATGTTCTATGATCATATTAATGCTAAAAACCCATTTAGCCTGGATAAAGATGTCCTAGTTTTAGAATAGACCAAAAGAGACGTTCCAACCATATCAGAGTTGAACGTCTCTTTTTTACCGTTATTCATTTTCTTCCAGTAAGATGCCTGCTTGTGATAAAGCTTGTTTAATTTTGATTAAGGTTTCTTCGTCTGGATACTGAATGGTGTGTAAATGGATGCCATCTGTTAAGCTAGAAAGCAAAGTTGCATGTGCTTGTTCTACCTTATTTAAGAAGGCCGTTACCTCAGCATCATTCTTAATATCCAGCGTACCTTTGATTTCCCCATATAGTTCATGTTCAACAATCACATCAACCATGGTACCGCCATTTTCAACAATCAGGTGTAATTCTTCTTCCACTTGGTCTGGACCATGTTTGACTGCTAATTTCGTTTCTAGCATACCAGCAGATTTATTAGCTAAGCGATAACCTCTAGAATTAGAAATAATCTCAATACCACTTGCTCGTAACAATGCGATATCGCCCACTACGATTTGGCGACTGACACCAAACTTTTCGGCTAATTGGGTCGCATTGACATTTTTAGTGGCTTTAGATAACTCCTCTAAAATAATTTCTCTTCGTTTTTGACCTTCAATCATTGTCTTTTCCCTCCATACGTTTCATTTGATAATTTCTTGAATGCTTCATTAAATCATCAAAACTCTCACGAATGGTTGCTTGATATTCTTCTTTGTGAACTAACTTAGAAACTTTTTCTAATAAAGCCTTTTCCCTATTCTCATCTAAAACCGGTAATTGATGTTTTGCTTTATAATCCGCAATTGACGAAACTACATCCATCCGTTCTTCCAATAATTTTACGATTTGTCGGTCAATTTGGTCAATCGTTTTGCGTAAAGACTCAAGGTTTTCGGGACTTTCTTCCACTTTCTTAGGAATTTCTTTAAGTATTTTGGCAGGATTTCCGGCAATCACTACATTATCTGGGAAACTCTTAGTCACCACGCTACCTGAACCCACAACGACATTATCCCCTAGCGTCACACCTGGTAAAATCACCGAATTGCCACCAATCCACACATTATCTCCTATGGTAATCGGCGCGCCATTTTCATAGCCACTATTTCGCTCAACAGGATCAATTGGATGGTAAGCCGTATATAATTGGACATTCGGAGCTAACATACAATTATCGCCAATCGTTATCGGACAAATATCTAACAACACCGCATTAAAATTGGCATAAAAATTCTCACCCACAGAAATATTATAACCATAATCAAAATGTACATTAGGTTCCATATATAGATTTTGCGCAGTTTTGCCAAAGGTTTGTTTCAATAATTCGCTACGTTTTTTTCCATCTGTTTCTTGATTAATTGCACGCATCATTTTTCTTGCGTGTTTACGTTCTGCAACTAATTCGGCATCTCCTGAAAAATAAGACTCGCCAGCAATCATTTTCTCTTTTTCTGTTCTCACAACATCACCTGTTTCTTATAATTTTTCAAATACTTCTACTGCATTCTTTTGTAACATAAAAGTTTGAATTGGTAAATAGATGGGAGTTTGATTAATGACCAATACTTTGGCATCTGACCGTTTGTAATGAATCAAATCGCAAAATGGATGTACCTGGAAAGTCGTCCCCACAATCACGATTGAATCCGCATTTCTCACTGCATTGACCGCACTATCCAACACCTCTTGGGTAAAACCTTCTTCATATAGTACAATTCCGGGACGAATTTGGCCCCCACAATCTTGATGCACATCTGATTGCATATAATCTTGATAATCAACTTTTTGATGACATTTGCGACAATAGCAGTCATAAATATTGCCATGAAAGTTTACACAATGTTGACTACCGGCTTTTTCATGTAGCCCATCAATATTTTGAGAAACCACCCAGCAATCTTTCTCTTTTTCCATTGCTGCAATTTTTTCATGAATGACATTAGGTTTCGCATCAGGATGATACAATTTTTGGACAAATTCATAAAACTTTTCTGGCTCTCGTAGCATACATGTATGACTCAATAAATATTCTGGTTGATCTAATCCGTGATACACACCTTTTAACGAGCGATAATCCGGAATCCCTGAAGCCGTCGACACCCCCGCTCCGGTTAGAAAAGTAATATGTTTGGCTTGTTGAATCATTTCCACTGCATCTTTTATCGTAATTGCTACCATCTGACTCCCTACTTTCTCTTCTTTTCTCTTATTATACCATTGATTATCTATCTTGACAGAAATTTCAAAAAAATAATCTTTCCTTCATGAAAACGTTTAGATGAAAATTTGCTTTACATTTCTATTGACAAAACACAACTTTTCAACTACCCTATAAAAGAATTAATTGAATAGTTTCCTTCACTTAAAAAGTAGAGGTCGCAGGATTTATTAAGCTTATGGAGTCAAGCAAGACGTGGAAGTAAGTCTAGGAAATACTGCCGAAACCATTCTTTATTGCTTGAAAGAATGTGTTGGGGTGCAAGTGAATAATTTGCACACTGTCTTAGATTTCTAAGATGAGCTATGTTTAGTGAAAAGGATTGTAGTCATTTCAGCAGTCGTTTTCTAAGCATAGAAAGGGCTGCTTTTTTGTTTAACTAGAAGATGCAGTAAATATGCCTTTCATTATTCAAGTACTTCTTAACAAGTGAAATTATTCAAAAAAAGAAGAAAAGAGGAATTTCAAATGAAAAAACGTGCAGGCTTATTTTTTTTACTGACACTAATTACACTATTTGTCACTAGTTTACCAGTATTTGCCGATGATAAAACTCCTGCCAATGAATTTAGAGTCGGAATGGAGGCTGGATATGCGCCATTTAACTGGACACAAACTAACGATAAACATGACGCAGTCGAAATCGCTGGTCAAAAAAATGCCTATGCTGGCGGTTATGATGTCGAAATTGCCAAACGCATTGCAGAGGGCTTAGGTAAAAAATTAGTGATTGTCCCTACTTCTTGGGATGGTCTAATTCCTGCCTTACAATCTGGCAAATTAGATGCGATTATTGCAGGGATGAGTCCAACTGCCGAACGTGCCAAACAAATTGATTTTACGGATCCTTACTACGAATCACACTTAGTTATGGTCACACAAAAAAATGGGAAATATGCCCATGCTAAGTCGATTGATGATTTTAAAGGGGCAAAAATTACTGCCCAATTGAATACTTTCCACTACTCAGTCATCGATCAAATCCCAGATGTCCAAAAACAACAAGCTTCAAAAGATTTTTCAAGTATGCGTGTGGCCTTGGCTTCAGGAATTATTGACGGTTATGTGAGTGAAAGACCAGAAGGCGTCACTGCAAGCAATGTCAATAAAGATTTCAAAATGATTGAATTCGCCGATGATAAAGGCTTCAAAACCAATCCAGAAGACGTACAAGTCGCTGTTGGGATGCGTAAAGGAGATAGCGATGTACAAAAAGTTAACCAAATTTTAGCGACTATCTCTGCTAAAGAACGCACCAAATTAATGGATGCTGCGATTGAAAACCAACCATCTTCAACTGATGAAAATGAAGATACTGGTTTAATCGCTACTTTCAAACAAATCTTAAATCAATACGGTACCCTATTCCTTAAAGGGGCGGGCATGACTTTATTAATTGCGATTTTCTCAACCTTTGTAGGAACGATTATTGGTTTGTTAATCGGGGTATTTAGAACGCTACCTACTTCAGAAAATCCTGTCGCGCGTTTCTTCCAAAAAGTCTTAAATGCGATTATTACCATTTATGTGGAAGTTTTCCGTGGCACACCAATGATGGTACAAGCGATGGTTATCTTCTATGGTTTAGCCCTAGCTTTCCATATTGATTTGAACCGTGTCGTTGCCGGGTTATTGATTGTTTCGATTAACACGGGGGCTTATATGACCGAAATCGTGCGTGGGGGGATCTTCGCTGTAGATAAAGGTCAGTTCGAAGCCGCACAAGCTATCGGGATGAACCACCGTCAAACCATGATGAAAGTCGTTTTACCACAAGTATTGCGCAATATTTTACCAGCCATTGGTAATGAAACGGTCATCAACATTAAAGATACTGCGGTGCTAAGTGTTATCAGTGTGCCGGATTTATTCTTTGCAGGTTCTACTAGTGCCGGAACTAACTACATGTTCTTCCAAACGTTCACCATCGTCGCTGTGATTTATCTAGTGATGACCTTAACTTCGACAAGCCTATTACGCTTATTGGAAAAGAAAATCGATGGACCTAGCGCTTATGTACCAATGGACGAAGAAAAATAAGGGAGGATTTAGACATGTCTGCAATTATTCAAATTAACCACTTGAAAAAAAGTTTTGGAAATAATGAAGTCTTAAAAGATGTTAGTTTAGCAGTGAAAAAAGGTGAAATTGTCACGATTATCGGTTCTTCTGGTTCAGGTAAATCCACCCTTTTACGCTGTATCAACTTACTTGAAAAACCAACCGATGGCGAAATTCTTTATAAAGGCGAAAATGTCTTAAGTCCAAAATACGATTTACCAAAATATCGTACCCATTTAGGGATGGTTTTCCAATCCTTTAATCTATTCAATAATATGAATGTATTGGAAAACTGTATTGCTGGACAAGTCACGGTATTAAAGAGAAATCGTGAAGAAGCGAAGAAAATTGCCTTAGAAAACCTTGAAAAAGTCGGTATGTCCCGCTTTTTAAATGCAAAACCAGCCCAATTATCAGGGGGGCAAAAACAACGGGTGGCGATTGCGCGTGCGGTCTCTATGAATCCAGATGTCATGCTCTTTGATGAACCAACCTCCGCACTTGACCCTGAGATGGTCGGCGAAGTTTTAAAAACCATGAAAGACTTAACAAAAACTGGTTTAACCATGATTATCGTTACCCACGAAATGGCCTTTGCGAAGGAAGTTTCTGACCGTGTCATCTTCATGGATAAAGGAGTTATCGCTGAAGAAGGTACCCCAGAGGAAATCTTCAATACACCAAAAGAAGAACGTACCAAAGCCTTCTTACATCGTGTCCTTAACGATAAATAGTCGGATGTAAAGTAAGACTAGTCGCATTTGGCTAGTCTTTTTTCATTAATTTAATAAATAACTCAGAATATTTAGTTAAGACCTAGTATCATCGTTTGACAAATGAGAATAAAAAATAGTAATACAAATGATATCAACGCATTTTATTAACATCTGATGAAAATATCATTAAAATTAACTCTATCTAAAATAAATAGGATTGTCATTTTTAACGAAATTAGATACAATTTATTCAATTCTTTTTGAAAAGAGGTTTAAAATGGAAAAGAAATTATCATTAAAAGATTATTTGTATCTTGGTTCCATGTTATTCGGATTATTCTTTGGAGCAGGAAACTTAATCTTCCCTGTGCACATGGGACAAGAAGCAGGTGCCAATGTTTGGCCAGCGATTATTGGTTTTTTAATCACTGGAATCGGTTTACCATTCTTAGGGATTATCGCTATCGGGATTTCCGGTGAAAATGGCTTATTTGACTTAGCTTCACGCGTACATAAAGGTTATGGGTACTTCTTTACCGTCGCATTATATTTAGTGATTGGGCCGTTTTTTGCAATGCCTCGTCTAGCAGCTACTTCCTTTGAAATCGGCTTAACCCCATTTGTCGCGGAAAACCAAAAGACCTTATTCTTAGCAATTTTTAGCATTCTATTTTTCGCTTTGTCTTGGTGGTTTTCACGCAACCCAAGTAAGCTATTAGACTATGTGGGGAAATTCTTAAATCCGTTATTCTTAGTACTTTTAGCTATTTTAATCGTGATGTCCTTTGTCAAACCAATGGCTAATATTCATGATATCACAGTACTTGGAAACTATCGTGAACATGCCTTCTTTACTGGTTTCCAAAATGGATATAACACTTTGGATGTCTTGGCTTCTTTAGCTTTTGGGATTATCGTCGTCAATACCCTAAAAAATAAAGGCATCACTAAAAAAAGCACCATTACCGCTGATACCTTTAAATCAGGTGCAGTAAGTGTACTATTAATGGGAATTATCTATTCTTTCTTAAGTTTAATGGGAACAATGAGCATGGGTAAATTTGACTTAAGTGAAAATGGTGGTATTGCCTTAGCTCAAATCGCACATTACTACTTAGGAACAGGTGGAAGTATCATTTTAGCATTAATCGTTGTCGTGGCTTGTTTGAAGACAACCATTGGCTTAACTACCGCCTTTTCTGAAACTTTTGCCGAATTATTCCCAAGCTTAAGTTATTCGACTTTAATTGCTGGTGTTTCGATTATTCCATGTATTATCGCGAATGTCGGCTTAACAAGCATCATTTCTTATAGTACGCCAGTGTTAATGTTCCTATATCCTTTAGCCATTATCTTAGTACTATTAGGCGTTAGTGGACCGTTATTCAAAAATAATCCAATTGTTTATCAAACAGTGACGATTTTTACGATTATTCCAGCATTAATCGATGGCCTACAAAGTTCGCCGGCGTGGATTCAAAATGCTAGTATAACCCAAAAAATTATTGAATTTGCTAAAAATACTTTGCCATTCTTTGGTATTGGTATGGGCTGGATTGTGCCTGCAGTATTTGGTTTGATTCTTGGTTTAGGCATCTATCTTATCAAAGAAAAATTATAAGATACTAAAAGGTTGGGATTTCCCAGCCTTTTTACCTTTCCTTTAATAAAAGTCAAAGATTTCTTAGCGTTTTGTTCATATATTTTTCACAACTCTTACCTATAATAAAAGCATCCCAATAAAACAACCCTTATACATTTTTTCATTTTAACTCCTTTCTATGAGCTAGTTGGTACATCCGACTAGCTTTTTTTCTATAGGAAGATATAGTTATTCGTAGATGCTTTTTTTCATTCTTTTTAAAATCGTCTTATTCTCTTCACAAAAAATTCACGACTTCTAGGTATAGTATAAGTATCCCAACAAACAACCCTATAAAAACACTTTTTCATTTTTAACTCCTTGTAAAAACGGACGAGCCTATCCAATGGATAAACTCGTCCGTTTTTCTTATTTTATCTTTTCATACCAAGGTTTTAACCCTAGTGATAATAATCGATACGTCTCTTCAAAATCACCCGTATACCATGGATCAGGTACCTCTTTTCCTTGATAACCGTCCACGACATCTAAGTACAAATAGATCTTGTCCTTACAATCTTGAGGGGCTCTAGCGGATAAATCTGCCACATTTTGATGATCCATCCCAATGATATAATCATATTCATAAAAATCTTGTGTCGTAATCGGCGTAGAAAACATCGCTGAAGTATCAATTCCTAAGCCAGTAAGCACCTTTTTCGTCCCCGGATGCACTGGATTGCCATGTTCCCAAGTACTCGTCGCTGCAGAAGCCACTTCAATATCAGAACGCTGATTTTTAGCTAAATAATCACGCATCAAGCCTTCAGCCATGGGAGAGCGACAAATATTTCCTAAACAAACCATTAATACTTTCGTCATACGGACCTCCTATTCTTTTTCCTGATAAATACGATAGGCAAAAAATTCCATATCCGTTGCTAAGCGATACAGTTGTACTGCAATTTCAAAAGCCGACTGCGGAAAATCATCGCGAATCCACGTTTCCAAAATTCCTGTACAACCATAAGAAAAGAAACGAGAATAAAACTCCATATCTTCACGAGATAACTCTTTATTGACGTCCATCTGCATAAATAAGCGCACAAAAGCAGGTTGAACGGTCTGCATGAAATTTTCTAAAAACAAGTGATGATGTGTCTTTAAAATAGTTTGATAAAAACGCCCATCCGCTTGAATCACTTTTAACATTTTTAAAGCTTGCTCTTCCCAATTATCTAAAGACAGCGAATCAATTCTTAAATGAACCAATGCCTCATTCACATAAACCCAACTAAATAATTCCTCAATATTTTTAAAGTGATAATAAAAAGTTTGGCGGTTAATGCCTGCCATTTGTGTTAAATTTTGAATTTTAATTTGATCTAATTTTTGTGTCTGACAAGCTTCCTTTAAGGCCTGTGCTAATTTTTCTTTTGTATTCACTGTTTGTTCCTCTAATCTTCTATTATCGGATAGCCAAAATGCTCATAAGCTAAATGCGTTGCCATCCGTCCACGTGAAGTGCGTTTCATCAAGCCACATTGAATCAAATAAGGCTCATACATATCCTCTACCGTATCAGGCTCTTCACCGATATTAACCGCTAAAGTATTCAAGCCAACCGGACCCCCGTGATAGACTTCGATTAAGGTTTTTAATAATTTTTGGTCAATATAGTCTAGACCAATTTTATCTACTTGGAGCAAAGTCAAAGCCTGATCAGCAATTTGACGTTTGATTACTCCGTCTGACTGAACCTGTGCAAAATCACGGACTCGCTTTAGTAAACGATTGGCAATTCTCGGTGTCCCCCGTGAGCGTCTAGCAATCTCTAACGCCCCTTCTTCCACGATTTCAGCTTGGAAAATATCTGCCGAACGCAAGACAATCTCTTTTAATTCACTTTCTTGATAATACTCCATATGCGCAATAATCCCAAAACGATCACGCAATGGTGCGGATAACATCCCCGCCCTAGTCGTTGCGCCAATCAAGGTAAATGGTGGCAGTGGAAAATGAACAGGATGGGCTGTAGTTCCTTGTCCGACCATAATATCAATATAAAAATCTTCCATCGCCGAGTACAACACTTCTTCAGCAACTCGCGGTAAACGATGAATTTCATCAATAAACAAGACATCGCCGGGCTCTAATTCATTCAATACCGCCACTAAATCACCAGGCTTTTCAATAGTAGGACCACTTGTCGTCTTGATATTTACCCCCATCTCATTGGCTATGACCATCGCCATGGTTGTTTTCCCTAAACCAGGCGGACCATATAATAGACAATGATCCAAAGCTTCTTCTCGTTGTTTAGCCGCTTGAATATAAATCTGTAACTGTGATTTGACTTTTTCTTGACCGATATACTGTGTAAAATACTGCGGTCTTAAAGATTTTTCCAGATACATTTCGTCATCCATCATTTCTGGTGATATCATTCTTTCTTCCACGTCTTCACCCCTTTACCTTTATTTTTTCATTAATATTTTTAAGGCGCGGCGTAAATATTCATCCGTTGTTAACTGTTCTTCTGCCAACGCTTTTTTCACTTTTTGCGCATCTTTTTCTTTATATCCTAAGGCAATTAATGCTTGCAAGGCATCTTCTAGCGCTTGATTGCCATCTGCAGTTTGGACTACTTCTGGCGTAAACAGTGTGATTTCTTGATTCAACTCGCCTAGCTTGCCTTTTAAATCGAGCACCATTTGAGAAGCGGTCTTTTTACCCACACCCGGAAATTTCGTCAAGTAGGTCACATCCCCTTGCTCAACAGCCTGAATCAATCCATGCATATCATCGCCTGCCATAATCGCCAAGGCACTCTTAGGACCAATCCCTGAGACTTTGATTAGTTGTAAGAATAGATTTTTCTCTTCAATCGTTTGAAAAGCAAAAAGCAGGTGTCCATCTTCGCGAATAATTTGTTGGACATAAACCTTTACCTCTTCTTCGCTCACATAGTAACGATAAGGATTGCTAGATAACAATTGATAGCCAATTCCATTCACTTCTAAAACGATATATGCCGGATAAATACCTGTCACCCGACCAATAAAATACTCGTACATAAACGTTCCTTTCTTGTACATATGTTCTTATCCATTTTAGCACAACGCCCATTTAAAAAAAAGATTGGTGCCCATATTTCAAAGTGCTATAATGGAAAAAAAGCGAGGTGACGGCAATGGAATTAGTTGAAGTGAAAAACGAAAAGGATTTAGCTGTTTTGATGCCGCTATTAAAGGAAATTTGGTCGGAAGTCTTTACACCCATTATTGGGGCGGATCAAGTCGCTTATATGTTGGCTAATTACCAATCTCAAGCCAATATAGAAGATGAAATGAAAAAAGGTGCCCACTATCTTTTGCTTGTTCACGACTCAAAACCAGTGGGATATACGGCCTATGAAGAAAATGAAGAAGAAGTCTATCTTAGCAAACTTTATCTCCATGCTAATACGCGCGGAAAAGGATTCTCTAGCCAAGTATTTGACTGGTATGAGCGATTAGCAAAAGGCAAACGACTATACCTCAATGTCAACCAAGGAAATGCCCTAGCTATCAGTGTCTATGAACATCGTGGCTTTACCCGTGCTAGTGAGAGATATGTGAATATTGGTCAAGGTTTTATCATGAATGACTATATTTACGAAAAACTTTGCTAAAAAAATGAACAAACCCCTTTACAAGACAAGAGTTTTTTAATAAAATAGTTCTTGTCTTAGGCCAGCTTAGCTCAGTTGGTAGAGCAACGCACTCGTAACGCGTAGGTCACAGGTTCGAACCCTGCAGCTGGCATATCAATAAAACCGTTGAGCCCCATGAGGTTCAACGGTTTTTTCATTAAATCAATAGTTTGTTGAATTGAGTATCTTTGCCAATGATAAAAAAATAGTTTTTATGACTTATAGTTCCAAATTTCCTTTTTCATATTCTTTTTTGAATCCTTTATAAATTTCCAAAATATAGTCCATATTTTCTGTTACATTTTCCTCATATTTCAGCTTTCCTAACATAATTAATGTCCCAGTAGCCCACTCAGAAATAGGAATCTTAGCAGTAGAAAAAATAGAGGAATCACTTTGAAAATCGCGCAAAATTTCAATAGTTTCTTCACTATCATCATTTAAGATTGCAACATCCCGACAAAATTTAGCTCTATCAACTACATTCATTGGTTTTCGCTTCATTGCTCTCCCCACTTCCTAGGATTTATTTCAACTTTATTCTACAAAAATAACTATAAAAAAGCACCTCTTTGCAGCAAAAAAACTGTCAAAGAAGTGCCAAAATTGCTATGATTATTTAGTACCGAATAGACGGTCTCCAGCATCCCCTAAACCAGGAACGATATAACCATTTTCATTTAATTTTTCATCTAGCGCAGCAGTATAAATATCAATGTCTGGATGCGCGTCTTGTAAAGCTTTAACCCCTTCAGGAGCAGCCACTAAACAGACAAAGCGGATATTAGATGCGCCACGTTTTTTCAATGAATCAATCGCCATAATTGCTGAACCACCTGTTGCTAACATTGGGTCAACCACAAATAATTGACGACTATCAATATCTTCAGGCAACTTCATGAAATACTCATGTGGCTCTAAAGTTTCTTCATCACGATACATTCCGACATGACCAACTTTAGCTGCTGGAATTAACTCTAAAATACCATCCACCATGCCGATACCTGCACGTAAAATTGGCACAATCGCCACTTTTTTACCAGATAAAGTCTTTTGGGTTGATTGACAAATTGGTGTTTCAATTACAACATCTTCTAATGGCATATCGCGTGAAACTTCATACGCCATTAACATCGCAATTTCATTTACAACTTCACGAAAGACCTTAGTACCACAATTTTTGTCACGAATCATCGTTAATTTGTGTTGAATTAATGGATGATCGATTACTTTAAATTTGCCCATTTTTTCCACCTCGTCACTTATTTTTCTACTATATTCTAAAGGAAACTCACTAAACTTTCAACACCTAAGTAAAAGGTTTACTCTAACTCTAAAAAAAACAGATTTCAAAAATGAAACCTGTTTCTTTTAGAACTATTTATAAATTGGATATTTATCAGTTAAATTCTTCACTTCTTGTTTGACTTGAGCAAGCACATCGGCATCCTCTTTATTTGATAAGACTTTAACGATTAACTCAGCGACTTTAGCAGCATCTTCTTCTTTAAAGCCACGGCTCGTAATCGCAGGTGTACCAATACGGATACCACTTGTCTTGAATGGACTTAATGTTTCAAATGGGATAGAATTTTTGTTTACCGTGATATTTACTGAATCAAGTAAATGTTCGGCCTCTTTACCATTTAGACCAAAACCAGTCACTTCCATTAGTAATAAATGATTATCTGTATCACCAGAAACTAAGCGGGCTTTTGGCTCTTTATTAAAGACATCCACCATCGCCTTAGCATTTTTTACTACTTGTTGCGCATATTCTTTAAAACTTGGATCTAGCGCTTCTTTAAATGCCACAGCTTTACCAGCAATCACGTGTTCTAATGGGCCACCTTGAATGCCAGGGAAAATAGCAGAATTCACTTTTTTCGCTAATTCTTCGTCATTCGTTAAAATCATGCCCCCACGAGGACCGCGTAAAGTTTTGTGCGTAGTTGTTGTTACGATATCAGCATAGGGTACTGGATTTGGATGTAAACCAGCAGCAACCAGACCAGCAATATGCGCCATATCGACCATTAATTTTGCGCCTACTTCATCGGCAATTTCTCTAAATTTTGCAAAATCAATTATTCTTGAATAAGCAGAGGCTCCAGCTACAATTAATTTTGGCTGATGTTCGCGTGCTAAAATACGAACAACCTCATAATCAATGACTTCAGTAGTAGGATCAACGCCATAACCAACAAAATGGTAAGTCTTCCCACTAAAGTTAACAGGTGAACCATGTGTTAAATGTCCGCCTGCTGAAAGGTCCATCCCTAAAACCGTATCTCCAGGTTCAATTAATGCTAAATAAGCAGCTGTATTTGCTTGTGAACCAGAGTGAGGTTGTACATTTGCAAATTTTGCACCAAAAAGTTCTTTTGCACGTTCGATAGCTAAAGTTTCCACAACATCAACAAATTCGCAACCACCATAGTAACGTTTATTTGGATAACCTTCTGCGTATTTGTTTGTTAAAATACTGCCTTGCGCTGCTAAAACGCCTTTAGAAACAATATTTTCAGACGCGATTAATTCCAAATTGTTTTGTTGACGAACTCCTTCATTTTCAATTGCTTGCCATAATTCTGGGTCAAATGCCTTATAATCCAAGTAGGACACTCCTTTTTAAAAAGATTATCAGCCAAGGGGTGCTTGCTGACGAAAAAATGCTACTAAAAGAAAAAATCTCAAGTAGTTGCTTAAATTCTAGCATAAAACCGAATAAAAATCAGCTAATTTGCACTGATTGTATGTAAAATAATCTTAGTATTTTGATGTAAACCTTTTCTACAAAACGTGTTATAATTGGTTTGAGGTGATGTCCATGTCTGAAAAGCCAGAAAAATTAACAATCGAGGAATATAACCTATATCTGAAAGCCGCTATAAAAAATTTAGGATTTAATTATTCCTTACTTTATGGAAATCTAACTACTGAAATGAGTAGACTAATCAAATTATACTCCGTTGAAGAAATCAAAAAGAAAAAGTTTGGTTTTTGGAAATGAAAAAGAGTATCTACATTCTGTTAGGATATAGAATTGTAGATACTCTTTATATATTATTAGGCATAAAACGGTTGATAACTCTCTTTTATTATCCTAAATTAGCTATATTAGGCTTGTTAGAATTCAAGTAAAACTCTTCACCTGTTCCGTTAATAAAATGATTATAAACATCACAGCATTTTATAGTAACTTTTATTTCCTTATTTTGCCAACTACTAGGAATATCAAACACATTATAAAATTCAAGCACTGACGGATTCAATTTACCTTTGTTTCATAACACTTAACCTTATTATTTTCAAGAATTAACAAGCTACAGAAAATTATCTCTGTGATAAGCATAAATACCGCTATAAAAAATGTCGGAGCATATACACCAAGCAACAATACAATAATCGGTATCAAAATAGAAAAAACATAATATGTTTTTGATTGATATAGCCAACCATATGGTAAAAGGTGGGCTCCAAAAATAATAGCATAAACCATCAGCATTTTTTCTGGTATAACTGCATATACCCACATAGCAATCAATATATATAACATTTGATTAAGTGAAATAAGCAACCCTAATCCTGAAAGTGGATTCTCTTTATTTTGAAAATCAATTTTCAAAATTTTAGAGAGTAAAAAAGCCAACGGAACTAATGTAGTTGAACAACAAAAGGTGAATAGATTCTTTGACAAAATCGGCAATGAGGAAATATGGATACCTAAGACTGCTATCCAAATGAAAACAGAAGAGATAATAAAATGCAATCCTCTTTTTTGTTTTCTTATATTATCTTTTCTCAGTTCTTGCAATGATGATACCAACTCTTTTCTATTTCCCATTTGCATTTCTCCTTTGTTGTTGATATTTTATCAAGGCTTGCGTATAAATTTCTCCTTGCTTATTGCTATACCACTGGTATATTGCAATACAAATAAAATAAAGAACACATATTATTCCGATAAAAACTAACCACTGAATAAATGTCCCTATACCGCTAAAAAATCCCATCCAATAGAAATTTAAGCACTCGTATAAGCTAAGCAACACCATAAAGTAGGTTAATCTTTTTGTGAAAGTCCAATTTTTAATGAAAACCTTTGTAAAAACAATATTAAAAATCAGCACGCCACCAATAACAAAAAACAGTAGTTTAGTTAACATACTTATTGAAATTTGTTGCTGATTGGAAATATGACAATATGCTATCCAGATGATAAGAAGCCACGTCGTGCAAAAAGCAATTCCATTTCTCATCCAAACGAAAAATTTTATGATATCATTTTTGTTGTTTTTCATCGCCATACTCCTATATTGATAATAATTTTCGCACAAACGGAACATATTTTCTAGAAATATATAATAACTCTCCATTACACAACGTTACTAAAATTGTACGATTTAACTCTGGTTTTAGAGAACGGATTTTATTTATGTTTACAATAAATGACTTTGAAATTCTGACAAAGTCTTTATCGGATAAAATTTCCTCCAGTTCATATAATCTTTGTTTGATTTCCATAATATCTTCCTGCGTGTATAAAAATGTATGATTATCTACAGATTCAAAGTATAATACTTCTGATAAATTTACCAAAAATTGTGTACCGTCTTTTTGGGCGTACAATTTACTGTCAAATGATTCGATATATGATTTTAATCTCATTACTTCATCATCAATTTTATTACACTGAATAACTACTCTTAATGTTGCTTTTATGTGCTCAATAATCTGAATATCCATACCACACCCCCTTCAATTATTATAATCATTCATATTTTTTTCTCAACGAGTTTGTTGTAAGAGGTACAAAATCTGGCATTAAAATGCCATTAACTGAGCAAACGGGGTATACCCTACCAGCTGTCTATAACAAACGTTAAGTAATATAACGCTTTTCGGTGCCAAAAGTCTTGTTTAAGCAGCTCATAGAGCATAAAATAAGGCGAGTAAGTTATCCCTACTCGCCACGATTTTATCCTTGATACCACTTTTGTCCGGCGGCTTTTTTTAGTCGATTCATATAGGCTTGACCTAACCCAGTTTCCGCAGTCGTGGTGACTAAAATCAAATCCAAGCCATGTTCATCTTGCGCAACATGAATAAGCTAACAATACCCATGAGATTGCGTTGAATATTCACTAGATGTAGCATTCGCCTTTATTCACTCACTTAGAACCTATTTTTCCGTGTCTAACATTCTTTGCATAAACCACTCCACTTGCTCAGGTGCATCATGGTCAAAGAAAGCAGATTCAGATAAATCTAAGGACGCAATCAGCTGCATATCTTCTGCTGATAACTCAAAATCAAAAATGTCAATATTTTCTGCCATCCGTTCAGGTCGAACTGATTTAGCCAAAGCGACAATGCCTCGTTGCATCAACCAACGCAACACCACTTGCCCAACGGATTTATTGTATTTTTGACCAATGACTGCCAAAAGTGGATTGCTAAATAGTTCATGGCGACCCTCTGCAAATGGGGCCCAGGCTTCGATTTGTACACCATATTTTTCATGCCATTCTTGATCAACATTTCTTTGATACCATGGATTAACTTCAATTTGATTAATTTGCAGTTTTACTTCATTTAAACCAACAAATTCAATCATTTTCGCCGATTTAAAATTAGAAATACCAATCGCACGTAATTTTCCACTTTTTTGTAAAGCAACTAGGGCACGCCAAGCACCATAAATATCCCCATAAGGCTGATGAATTAAATATAAGTCTAAATAATCTAATCCCATCACTTTTAATGAATGTTCTACAGTTTCTTTTGCACGGTTTTCAGGTGCTTGTAAGATAAATAATTTAGAAGTGACAAATAACTCTTCTCTTGTAACGACGCCTTCTTCAATCGCTCTCTTAATTCCTTCCCCTGTTTCTTTTTCATTTCCATATACCGCTGCAGTGTCAATTAAACGATATCCTGCCTTAATTGCTTGATATACAGCTTCTGAAGTTTGTTCTGCTGGAATTTGGTACACTCCGTAACCTAATTGTGGCATAACTACTCCATTATTTAATTCAATTGTGTTCATTTTTATGATTCTCCTTTTACTTGATATATTTTATTCTAAACTTTGGCGTAAACTCCATGGCAAGTGATTTTAGAATTTTTTCTCCCAGAGTTTTTCAATTGTATTCTCATTCATCTTACCTTCTTGAAATTTTGCCAAATGTTCATCATAAGTTTCTATTTTATAACTTAACAACGCTCTAACTTGTTCCATTTCTTGAATTTTTTCATCTAGTTCAGCTAACTGCTCGTACAAAATTTGCTTTTGAGCATCCGAGACATCTTCTTTCTCACGTAATTGAGCCAGATGTGCAAATTCGATTAATGATTCAATCGAAAGCCCTGCATTTCTTAAGCTTTTTGCCAAATATATCCAATTTAAGTCTACCGTTGTGTATTCCCGATAACCACTTTCATTACGCTTAACTGGTGGAATAACCCCAATACGCTCATAATATCTAAGTGTATCAACACTTAAGTCAAATAATTCTGCCGCTTTTTTGATATTCATCATATTCACCTCACAATAAAATAATAAACCCTAGAGTGAACTCTAGGGCAAGTAAAATTTAACTAGTTAACAAATGATTTTTTTCTAAAAATTCTTTAGCAACCATCTCAGGCGATTTCTTCAATACATCTACCTGATAATTCATCTGTTGCATTTGCTCTTCAGTAATTTTTCCAGCTAATTGATTTAATATTTTCTTTAATTCAGGGTATTTTTTTAAGGTAGTCTCACGAATTAAAGGTGCTCCTTGATAAGGTGGAAAAAGCTGAAGATCGTCTTTAAGTAAAACTAGATTGTATCTCTTGATGCCACTATCAGTTGAATAGACATCAGCAATTTGAATACTTCCTTGCTCAAGTGCTTTATAGCGTAAAGCAGGTTCCATCGTCTTGACTTGCAAAGAAAGCTGATATTTTTCTTGTAAACCGAGGTTGCCATCTTTTCGTTGGTTAAATTCTAAGGTAAAACCAGCAATGGCTTGATTTTCTACCTTTTTTAAGTCACTAATCTTCTTTAATTGATGTTGTTTAGCATAATTTTTTGGTACAGCTAATGCATAAGTATTCTGATAGGCCATAGGTTGCAAATAAACTAAATGATCTTGCCGATAAATGCCTTTTTTTGCCTGTTGATAAACTGTTTTAGGATCAGTCGAAGTTGTTGGTGTTTGCTTCAATAAAGTGCTCGTAATCGTTCCTGTAAATTCTGGATAAAGATCAATTGAGCCTTTTTTTAACGCTTGATATAAAAAACTTGTTTTTCCTAGATTTTCTTTTAATTCTACATGCAAGTCTGACTGGTCTTCAATTAATAGTTTGTACATATGTATTAAGATGTTGGGTTCAGCACCTAATTTACCAGCAATTACGATTGTATTATTGGTTTGTGTTTGTAAAAAGAACGGCACAAAAGTTAAACCTGTTATGGCAATCAAACTAACAAAGGTAATCCCAACTTGCTTAAGCTTCAATCGTTGAAGCCATTGTAATAAAAAACTAAATAATATTGCTAATCCTGCCGAAGCAAGCGCTCCAATTAAAATCAACTGATTATCTTGACGATCGATTCCCAATAAAATATACG
>NHCFJ05603__coassemble_586_pt1 | contig 47620 bp, 44 predicted proteins | sample NHCFJ05603__metabat2_high_PE_003 | metagenome-assembled genome bin NHCFJ05603 | reverse complement strand
ATCGACGCTTATGTACGAACAGGTGGCTGGAGCTGTGCAAGGGTGGACTTGTCCAGTTGCGTAGCTGATAAAGCCATCTGTTACACTTTGAGTGCGATTGAGAGAAGAATTTAAGCTGCTTTTCTTCTACATTTTCGTTTCTTTGGTTTTTTCGTTTGCCAATTTTCTTCGTATAAAAAGATTCTTCTTCGCATATTTTCAAAGTTTCTAAATCCAAAAGCAATTCGTTGAAGAACTTTGGTTAAATTATTTTTCCCTTCTAGTTTACCGTTTGAATAAGGTAGTCTTAGGGCATTCTTTATACTGCGTGTCTGTTTGGTTAAATATTTTAGCGATTTTTTAAACGACTTATCTAAGTTTCTTGGCAAAGCATTTAGTACATCAATCGATACACCCATAATAACGAACGTGTGCCTATTCTCCCTCTTATTCACTTTACTTTCCGCTTCTAATCAGTGATACCAACAAATTTTATCTGGCCCCTTTTCCCAGGCTTGGTTTCGTCTTATAATAATAAATGTAATCTATGTGAAGCGCGGCTAGTTTGCACTAATGAAAAATGTAAACGGTTTAAAAATAAGTGCAGATAGCTTTTGTTACGTATCAGAAAGGGGACGGAGTGTATGAGGCAAGCAGGTTTTCCAAAAGATTTTTTATGGGGCGGTGCAATTGCGGCCAACCAGATTGAAGGGGCTTGGAATGAAGGCGGCAAGGGACTGTCGGTTGCGGATGTGGCGATGTATCGGCCAGATTTGGATGTAAAAGATTATCAGGAGCAAGTGAAGATGACCATGGCACGGATTGAAGCGGCGATGGCAGATCCAACTGATACCTATTATCCTAAGCGTCGGGGCTCAGACTTTTATCATCGTTATAAAGAAGATATCGCGTTATTGAAGGAAATGGGGTTTAAGGCCTTGCGTTTATCGATTGCATGGTCGCGACTTTATCCAACAGGTGAAGAGCTCACACCAAATGAGGCGGGAGTAACCTTTTATCAAGAGGTTTTTGCTGAGTTAAAGAAAGCTGGGATTGAGCCGATTGTCACACTGTCTCATTATGAAATGCCGCTTGCGTTAAGCGTGAAATATAATGGCTGGGTGGAACGTAAAGTAATTGATGACTTCCAACGTTTTTGTCGGAGTTGTTTTGAAGCTTTTCCTGATGTGAAGTATTGGTTGACCTTTAATGAAGTCGATTCGATTATCCGTCATCCATTTACGACTGCAGGTATCGTGGTCGAACGCTGCACACCTGGCAAGGAAAAAGAAGAAATTTATCAAGCTTTGCATCATCAGTTAGTGGCTTCTTCTTTGGTGACGCGTGATTTACATGAAATGCTGCCGAAAGCGAAAATCGGCTGTATGTTAACCAAACTGACGACCTATCCTAGAACTTGTGCGCCAATCGATGTGGAATTGACTTTAAAGAAAAATTTGGATAATTATTTTTATGCCGATGTGCAAGTCTTTGGGAAATATCCGCCATTGATTTTAAAACGCATGGAAAATGAAGGCATTCAGTTGAACTTCGCGCCGGGGGATTTGGAGATTTTGAAAAACTATACCGTTGATTTTGTGACTTTTTCTTACTATATGTCCATGACCGAATCAGGCGACCCAACAGCTGAACGTACGCCGGGAAACACGATTGCTGGGGTGAAAAATCCTTATCTTCCTGCGACGGACTGGGGTTGGCAAATTGATCCAAAGGGGTTGAAGATATCCTTGCTTGAGTTATATGATCGTTATCAATTGCCGCTCATGGTGGTGGAAAATGGCATGGGTGCGAAAGATGTGTTAGAATCAGATGGCACTGTCCATGATAGTTATCGTATTGATTATTTTAAAGCCCACTTTGAGCAAATGAAAGAAGCTATTGATGAAGGGGTGGACTTGATTGGCTATACGAGTTGGGGCTGTATTGATTTGGTTTCAGCAAGTACGTCACAAATGTCTAAACGTTATGGCTTTATCTATGTAGATGCCGATGATGAGGGGCATGGTACGTATGATCGTTATCGTAAAGATTCCTTTTATTGGTACAAAAAGGTGATTGCTACAAATGGTGAACAACTTTAATAAAAAAGACCCACGCCAAAAAGGTATGGGTCTTTTTTGTGAAGGTTAGTCTAATACTTTGCTGATAGTTGGTGGTGAGAAGAAAAAGCTCATCACTGGATTGGTAAAGCGAAATGAAATCCGCGAAACGGTATGGGAAGCCATCTGCAAGGTTTGCTTTTCTTCAACAGTCATTAAATGCTGAAATGTTTCAGGATGATTAAATAATTCAGGGACCAATTGAATATTGATTTGGATAAAGTGAAAACGAATAGCTAGATAAATGCCAATGAGTAAGATGAGATTGATTATCGGGTGTCCATTTGTCATGAGTAGGGCTTGTTTATATGGATCAGCTAATGTATTAAATGGCGAGAGTAAAATCAGTGCCACGAAATTCGTCGTATGAACCAATGATAAGATGCTGCCTTGTGTGGTCAGTAAGAATAATTCATATAAGACGACAGATGCCAAATAAATGAGGCTCACTGTCTGATACCATGAAGTTACCGCAAAGAGATATTCTTGTGGTAGATAGTGCTTGGTCATGGCTTCTAATCCTAATGTCAAAATACCGGCTAACCAGATTTTGGATAAAAAGGTGAAGAAAAAATATCGTCTCAAGAGTTTCATTGACATCATCCTTTCAATTTTATGACTTATCTATTTTATCACTAATGACTAAAAAAATCATTGGTAAAATGAATATTTTGTTGAAGTTAATAATATTCTTATATATTTTATTTTATTCTATCACATTGATAAGGAATAGTTTGTTTTAGAAAACGATAACCATATATATTTTAATTATGAGAAAACATTTCTATTTATACAAGTCGAAAATTTCTGAGTTATTGAGAATTTCATTATTCATTAGATTCAATAAAATACTAATTATTAAAAGATAAAATAGTTTTGTTGATAAATTATTTAATCTATTTATATTATTGATAATAACAATGATTTTTTTAGATATAGAATATCGTTGTGTATTTTTAAAAACAGCGATGGATTTTTTTTATTTGTAGGTAGTGAATAGGGATTAAGTAAACAGATATTATTTAAAAAGAAGGGGTTTTCATAACTTGTAAAGTATGTATATAATAATAATATCATTTTTATGTGAAAAATATATAAAATAGTTACTTTGCGGATTATTATTGGCTTTTGTTCTTTTAAAAAGAGCTTGTTCATCATTAATAGAAAAATTGAAAAAAAGTTTATGAAATTTTTTGACATTTTTGTAATTGAAATCGTTATTATAGATGAAAGCAAAAATGTTTTGAAATTTCACCAACAGATATGCCGGCTAATCTAGATGGGGGGATGGATGCACAATAAGGAGTGAGGAAATGAATGATAAAAGTTTAGATAAACCATTTGTAAGTGATGTCATCAGAAAATATGAGGCGCTGGAGCGAAAAGTACTTTGGAATTTGCATATTTATCCGTCTCATAATAATTATGATGATTACTTTCAGGAGGTTTGCATTACCTTGTGGAAGCTGGCATGTGAATATGATTCTCTAGAGGAGTTTGAGTTGCATTGTCCGTTACCTTATATCTATCAGCGTTTGAAGTGGCGGATTTTAGATTGTATCCGACATGAGAATACTTTACACGAAGAAGTATGTGAAGATGAGCAACTGTATGCTTTTATTGAGTCGTTGAGTTTTAAGGATGATTCAGATTTTCATCTTTATTTAGATAAATTTTGTGAAGAGTTATCAGAGAAACATCAAAAATATTTGAAATGTTTATTAGCCAAAAATCAATGTTCGCGCCAAAATCGGTCGTACTATCGCAAAAAATTACGGCCGGTTTTTCAGGGATTTTTCAAACAGCAAGGTTAAACCACCAACAGCCTACTCGATACTGCTCGGGTAGGCTGTTTTGATTGTTTAGTTAATCAATTAAAATGATATTTTTTTGATTGTATGCTCTTTTTATTTTAGAAGGGATATTTTCAGAGATGAGTACACTTAAATCCTCAACAGGTCCGACAATGGCGTTGCTAACTGTTTCAAACTTATCATTAGTTATCATACCTAATACTTCACTTGAAATTTTACACATTTGTCGCTTTATTTCAGCTTCGGGGACTGTTGGTACACTTGTTCCATTTTCTAGATCAACGTTATAAATTCCCATTATATATAAATCTGCTCTTAAATGTTCAAGCTCCTTATAAGTCTGTACCCCTACATTGATCATAGATTGCTTATAAAATTGGCCACCTATGTTGATAACGTCGATATTCTTAAAATTTGCTAGTTCCATAGCAATAGGTGGACTGTTTGTAATGATTGTGGCTTTGAAGTCTGTAGGAATTGATTGTACTAAAGATAAATTAGTGGTACTACCATCGATGATAATGACACTATTCTCTTTTAAAAAAGGCAATGCTTTACTTGCAAGATTTTTCTTTTTATCCGTATTAAGGTTTTGGCGATATGAAAAATCTGTAACTGGTGGTCCTACATTAATAGCACCACTATGCACTCTTTTTAATAAGTGTTGTGTGTCTAACTCTCTTAAATCTCTCCGAATAGTATCTTCTGAAACTGATAATCGTTGACTTAAATCACTGGCTATTACTTTTTGTTCTACAGCGAGTATTTCTAAAATTTTTTTTTGACGTTCTTCTTTTAACATACATCCTTCACCCCAATTATCATTTTCTCATTTATGCTTTATTTTGTCAAAAGTAATCTAAAAAATACTTATACACGCATAAACGTGCAAGAAAAATAATTATATTTGCGTTTTTATGCTTGACTTTATGAGATGTAACGATTACAATGTGTTTGTAAATTAGAAAAAGTGATTGCGCAATTCAATTTCTAATATGCAAAATAATTAGTAGGAAGTGGTTCTTTTGGTTAGTCGTATTACATTATCACCTTCCATTATGTGTGCCGACTTAGTTAATTTAGAAAAAGAAGTAAAAAAACTGGAAGATGCAGGATTGGATACATTACACATTGATGTGATTGACGGAAGTTTTAGTCCTAGCATGCCTTTGGGGATAGAGACAATTAAGCGGCTTCGTGAAGTAACTGATATGAACTTTGATGTCCATATAATGTCAGTGAATAATGAATATTTTATTCAGGAAATGTTGAAAATTGGTGTACAAAGCATTACTTTTCATTTTGAGACAAGTTTGCATATTGATCGTTATATCCAATTAATTAAACAATCTGATACAAAGGTAGGAATTGCATTAAATCCAGCAACTTCACTTAATGTATTAGATTATATCTTACCTCAAGTTGATTTAGTTTGCTTAATGTTAATCAATCCTGGGTTTGCTACGAATAAGAATGAAAAACAAGTTGCATATGCTTTGACAAAAATAAATGAATTGAATCAAAAAATTAAAGGTTCGAATCTAAATGTTGATATACAGGTTGATGGTAGAGTTTCAACAGATACGATTGCTAATCTAGTTCAAGCTGGTGCAACAAATCTTGTTTTAGGTAGTACTAGTTTATTTAAAAAAGGATTCACTTTAGAAGAAAACGTTAAATCAGTTTTATCTGAAGTTGAGAAAGGGATTGGTAGCAAATGACATATCAAGAATCACACAGACAAATTATCAAGGAATTATCAAATACTTTAGATAGTGTTTCAGAAGAACAAGTATCAAAATTTATTAAACTAATTGAAAATGCAGATAAAGTATTCTTTGTAGGTGTAGGAAGAGTGTTGTTATCTTTGGAAGCAATCGCGAAAAGATTAGCTCATTTGGGTGTTCGCACTTATGTTGTTGGTCAAATTACTGAGCCAGCAATTACTGAAAAAGATTTATTAATTGTTGGTTCGGGTAGTGGTGAAAGTGCTGTTCCTTTGGCAATTGCAAAAAAGGCTAAAAAGTTCAATGCAAAAGTAGCTCATATCGGATCAAATCCTAATAGCAGCATGAAAGAGTTTAGTGATTTGTTTGTCAGAATTCCCGTACAAACAAAACTATATTTGCCTGATGAAATTTCTTCAGTCCAACCAATGACAAGTTTATTTGAACAATCGCTACTGTTGTTAGGTGATACAATCGCACTTCAAATGGTTAAAGAAAAAAATATTGATATGAAGGATTTATGGCAATATCATGCAAATTTAGAGTAGGTGAGAATTTTGAAACTAGCAGTTCATTTTGGCGCTGGAAATATTGGCCGAGGTTTTATTGGTAAAGTGCTTTGTGATAGTGGTTATAAAGTTGTTTTTGTTGATTTAAATGAAAGCGTTATTCAACAAATAAATGAAGACCATTCATATCCAGTAGAAATATTAGACAATCCTAAAAGAATGGAATTTGTAAATAATGTTGCAGCATTAAACTTGATTAAGGAAAAAAAAGAAATCTTTGACATTATTGTTCATGCAGATCTTATAACTACATCAGTTGGAATTCAAAATTTTGAATCAATCAGTAAATTTCTGAGAGAAGCACTAGTAAATCGCTCAAATTATAATTCTACTAAGATAAATATTTTAGCTAATGAAAATGCAATCAATGCTAGCTCTAAATTAAAGGATTTAATTTATTCATGTTTAGGAGATGGAGATAAGCGGTTGTTTGATCAAAATTATCGATTTGTTAATACTGCAATCGATCGTCAGTCGCTTTCTAGAATAGAGAATAAAAAGAGTATAGCAGTTGTTGAACCTTATTTTGAGTGGCTAATTGATGGAAGTTCATGGTACGGTGAAGAAAACAAAATTGATGGTGCAACATATGTAGATGATCTAAAGCCGTTCATTGAAAGAAAACTATATCTTGTAAATGGAGCTCATGCAGCAATTGCTTATCTAGCAAACCTAAGCCATTATCAAACAGTACAAAATGCGTTAAATGATGAACACATTGTTTATACAGTGAATGGTTTTTTAGACGAAAATTTGACTTATTTTGTGGAAAATTATCAGATGGATAGAAAGGATCTAAAAGAATTTGTAGAAAAAACACTACGCAGATTTTCTAATCCACAATTATCTGATGATGTATCTAGAGTAGGAAGATCACCTATTCGAAAACTTGGTATGAATGAGCGGATTGTGACCGTGCCGAATTGGTTGTCTATACATGAATACCCTGTACAATTTGGAGTAAAAGTTATTGCAGCTGTATATTGCTTTAAGAATGAAAATGACGAAGAAGCAAAATTATTACAGGAATATATTCGTAGTAATGGTGTTTCATCAGCTATTGATAAATATTCAGGTATTGATTCAAAATTAAAAACAAAAGTAGTAAAGCAAATAGAATTGTATAAAGGGGACTTTGAAGATGTTAAGTGATTATTTAAAAGATAATATTCAATTTGTTTCAGCTGTCTCCGATTGGAAAGAAGCCATAAATTTAGCTGCACAACCTCTATTGAAGGCGGATATTATAGAAAAATCTTATATAGATGCAATGATTAACAATGTCATTGAAAATGGTAGCTATATTATTATACTACCAAATATAGCAATGCCTCATGCTAGATTTGAATACGGAAGTCATGGTATAGGGATAAGTTTCCTGAACTTATCTGAGCCTGTCGTATTTCCTAATGGAGATTCTGTTTACCAATTTTTTGTTCTAGCAGCAAATTCATCAGATGGACATTTAGAGTTGATTTCTGAGTTAGCAATGTTACTAAGTGATGTGGATATATACAATAAAATATTAAAAGTTCATACAAAAGAGGAATTAATAAATATCATTGAAGAAAATGAATAGAAGGGGATGTATAATATGGAAATGTCTCAAAAAGATAAAAAATCCAATGCTAGAGCAAAAGTCCAGGCATTTGGTGGATTTTTGACTAATATGGTTTTGCCTAATATTGGTGCATTCATTGCTTGGGGGATTGTTACGGCTTTATTTATTCCAAAGGGTTGGATTCCAAATAAAGAATTTAACGAACTCGTAAGTCCAACTATTACTTATTTGTTACCTCTATTATTAGCGTATAGTGGTGGACGAATGGTTGGAGGGCAACGTGGAGCTGTATTAGGGACAATTGGTACTATTGGTTTAATTATCGGTTCAGATATTCCAATGTTTATGGGTGCAATGATTGTTGGGCCACTTGGCGGATGGATTATGAAAAAAACTGATAAATTCTTAGAAGATAAGATTCCTGCTGGTTTTGAAATGGTCATTAACAACTTTACAATTGGAATTATTGGTTTTGTATTGATGCTGTTTTCTTTCAAAATAATAGGTCCAACAATTCAAGTTGCAAATGAATTTGTTACGAATGCGATTGAAGCGTTGGTATCTACTGGATTTTTACCTTTGCTTTCATTGATTAATGAACCTGCAAAAGTACTATTCTTAAATAACGTAATCGATCAAGGGGTATATTATCCACTTGGTATGCAACAAACACTACAAGCAGGTAAATCTATTTATTTCATGGTAGCTTCAAACCCTGGACCTGGTCTAGGATTATTATTGGCATATTCTTTCTTTGGTAAACGTGCCGCTAAAAGAACGGCTCCAGGTGCGATCATTATTCACTTTTTCGGTGGTATTCATGAACTTTACTTCCCTTATGTTTTAATGAAACCGATTACTATTTTGGGTATGATTGCGGGTGCCATGACTGGTATTGCTACATTCCAATTATTTAATGTTGGTTTAGTAGCAGGTCCAAGTCCAGGTTCAATCTTTGCATATTTAGCTTTAACACCAAAAGGTAATTTCCTAGGTGTAATTGCCGGTGTAACAACCGCAGCACTTGTTTCTTTCTTAGTTACTTCGGTTATATTAAAAGCTGATAAGTCTACAGATGATGACGATGACGCATTAACATTAGCAACAGAAAAATCAAAAGCAATGAAAAAAGAAGGTAAGGATATTTTAAACAATACAAATGATGTTCAAAATAAATCTTATCATAAAATTTCATTTGCTTGTGATGCCGGTATGGGTAGCAGTGCGTTAGGAGCAACAACCTTTAGAACAAAACTGAAAAAAGCTGGTATTCAAGATGTTGAGGTTAAGAATTATCGCATTGAAGAAGTTCCGGAAGATAGTGATATCATTGTTGTTCATCAAGATTTATTTGATAGAACCAAACAAGCGCATCCAAATACAAGAATTGTTACGTTAAAAAATTATTTACAAGATCCTGCTATTGATGAATTAGCTAATGAAGTAATTGAGCATAAAAAATAATACGATGTAATAATACTGAAACGAATACTCAACATTGATCATTAACTTGAGTATTCGTTTCTTTTTTTATTATACTTTATATGTGGTTTTCATTACAGAAGCAGATATAAAATATTTACGACACTTTCTCAACTTTTTCGAGGTATTGGCTGCGCTCTTCAAAGAGTTGGTAGAGTTTTTGCTTACCAAGTGTGCCTTGTAGATTTTCGGCTTCTTCGTAAAGGGATAGAATCTGATCACAGGTTTGGATACTCAGAATTTGTTCGATTTGGTGTGCTTCTTTGGCGTTGACCGGTGCTTGATTCGCCCTTTGTCGTTTTTGATTCCGCAATGCAATCAAATCTCGTGTGTTTTGCTGAATCTTGGGTGATAAATACGCATGACAACGCTGAATAATCGCTTTTTTGCCACCGCCTTGTCGATGGGCGAGGATGAAGCACTTGATGGTTGTTGAGTGCGGGATAGTAAATTTTTGATACATGTTTCTTTTCCTTTCAAATTCCTACCTGAGAAGTATAATACAAGAATATTCGTTCGGTCAAGCTGTAAGATTAAAATGATTTTAGTTGTTACTTTCATAAGAGGAGGCAATTGAAGCATCATGCTTTTTGACAGTTGAGGAAAAATACCGCTGAATTTTCTACCCATAAAAGAATAGATAATGAGTTAAATTTTAATAATTAATATCCTGTTTATGAGAATAAAAGGCGTGATGATATCTGTACGCGTGCTAGTTATCTAACAAATTCACCTTAAAAATTAAAATGATTATGATAACTTGATGAGAATTTAGAAAGCGCATAAAATATTATTATATTGAATTTTCTAAATATTTTTAATAACTAGATATTATTCATTTTTGTTGACTTTTAGAAAACATAAAATTATAATTTTCTTAAGTAATCTTAATGATGAAAATGCTTTATCGCGTAATTGAGAACATGAAAGGGGAACGAAGCGATGAACAATAAAATGAAAAAAGTAGTTGTTCCTGCACTTTTGCTTAGCTCAACTGTTTTGTTAGCTGCATGTGGTTCAGGTGACAAAAAATCAAGTAGTGGTGAGAATGGTTCGACTTATAACTATGTGTATACCACAGATATTAATAGTTTAGACTATACTTTCTCTGCTCGTAATACCAACTCAGATCACTTCACCAACTTTGTGGATGGCTTGTTTGAAAATGACCAATACGGGAACTTAAAACCAGCTTTAGCCAAATCTTGGGAAGTGAGTGAAGATGGTTTAACTTACACTTACCATTTACGTAAAGGTGTGAAATGGGTAGACAACGAAGGTAACGACTATGATGAAGTGAGAGCACAAGACTTCGTAACTGCTTTAAAACATGCGGTTGAAGTGAAATCTGAAATGCTTTATGTCGTTCAAGGTAGTATCAAAGGATTGGATGACTACATTAAAGGGAATACCAAAGACTTTGCTTCAGTAGGTGTGAAAGCAGTCGATGATTACACGTTACAATATACCTTAGCAAAACCTGAAACATTTTGGAATTCTAAATTAACTTACGGCATTATGTATCCAATTAATGAAGAATTCTTAAAATCAAAAGGCAAAGATTTCGGTCAACCTAGCGCCGATAGCATCCTTTATAATGGTGCTTATATCTTAGTAAATAACACTGCTAAATCTGTTATCGAATATCGCAAAAATGATAGCTATTGGGATAAAAAACATGTATATATCGACAATGTGAAATTCACTTACTATGATGGTAGTAACCCAGATTCATTATTTAAAGAATTTGACCAAGGCAACTACTCAATGGCTCGTGTTTTCCCTAACTCAGGTGGCTATAAAGATGTGGAAGCAAAATATGGTGACAATGTCTTCTACTCTCAACCAATGGGAACCACTTATAATGTAACCTTTAACTTAGACCGTCAATCATACAATGCGACATCTAAGAAAACAGATCAAGAAAAAGCTGATACGAAAAAAGCTATCTTGAATAAGAATTTCCGTTTAGCGATGGAATTTGCCTTAAATAAAGCTGACTACTTAGCGCAAAACGTTGGTAAATCTGGCTCTGAAAAAGGTATCCGCAATATCTTAACGCCTTCTGAATTCGTAATGGTAGGCGATAAGACTTACGGTGAAGTGGTTCAAGAAAAATTACGTGCCTTAGATCCTGAAACTTTTGGCGATGTGAAATTAGCCGATGGTCAAGAAGGTTGGTATAACGTAGATAAAGCTAAAGCATTGTTTGCTAAAGCGAAATCAGAATTAGAAGCGCAAGGTGTGAAATTCCCAATTCATTTAGACTTACCACAAGCAGAAACTTCAGAAATGTTAGTAAACCAAGCAAAATCATTGAAACACTCTGTTGAAAGTGCCTTAGGTAGCGACAATGTGGTAATTGATATTAAATTATTAAATGATGATGCTTATAATGCGGCTACTTACCAAGCGACCACAGCAGCTGCACAAGACTTTGATATTTCGACTGCTTCTGGTTGGGGACCTGACTATCAAGATCCATCAAGTTATCTAGATATTTATGACTCACGTACAGGTGCACAATTGCAAAACTTAGGTCTAGAACCATCTGAAATTGCTAAAGATAATCCATCGGCAGCAGTTGTAAAAGAAATTGGTTTAACTGAATATGATGCCTTATTGGATAAAGCTGATGCCATCACAGCCAATGACCAAATCGAAAAACGTTATGAAGCTTATGCCGACGCTGAAGCATGGTTAGCTGCCAATGCTTTACAAATTCCAGTGCAAGCATTTGGTGCGACGCCTCGTGTATCTAAAGAAGTGCCATTTACTCGTCAATTCAGCTGGGTTGGTCTAGCAAATCAAAAATATAAAAACTTGAAATTACAAGGCGATGCAGTCACAACCAAACAATACGATAAAGCTTTGAAAGATTGGGAAGCGAAAAAAGTTGAAACTGCCAAAGACAATACGAGCAATCAAAAATAATTGATCATGTGCAGTCCACTCATCCTAAATTTAGGGTGAGTGGTTTTTTGCGTATAAAAAAACTTCCAAATTTGTATTCTTTACAAAGGTGGAAGTTCGTTGATTTCTTGATTTTCTAAGAGGCCGGTATAGTATTCGTACCACATTTGTGCCACGTGGTCTTCTGAATAAAATTGGGCCGCTTGTTTGGATTTTTCAATGTAAGGTAGTAACTTTTCGCGATGTTGATAGTAGTCGTTGAGCTTGGCATGCATTTCATTCACATCGCGTGTCTCAATATATTTATCTGCAATGACAGCATCATATAGGTCTAATTTGCGCAACATGACCGGCAAATGGCAGTTGAAGCTTTCCAAAATACTCATTGGGAAAAGCTCATTAAAAGAAGGAAGTAAGAACAAATCTGCCAAATTATAATAATCATTAATCTGATCACGTTCGACAATGCCAGTGAATTTCAGATTGGCAGGTGGTTCATTGACGATTTTTTTGTACTTGTCATAGCCATCGGTAATCATCCCAAATGAAAAGCCACCGACCCAAATAAATTGAATATGTGGGTTATCGATAGCGAGCTGGATAAAATCATCGACACCTTTACGCTCTTGAATCTGACCAATCCCTAGCACGATAAAATCATTTGCTTGGTAGCCTAACTCTTGGCGGAAACTTTGCTTAGTCTTTGCTTTTTGTGGATAGAAGGTTTGACTAGATACAAAGTTAGGAATATAGGTGATTTTTTCACGTTCTAAGCCAAAACGCACCAAATCCTCGATGAAGCTAGGATTGACGACAACTAATTGATCCATTCGCTTGTAAAAAGAAGTCACATACCAGTTAACGATTGCTTGAAGGGGGCGGAGCAATTTAATACTACCTTGTAAGGTTTCTGGTAAAAAATGCACATAACCCACACGCACGCCACGAGTTTTCCTAAAAAAAGTAGAAAGATAAAAGAGTGGATCGATGGTATGGTAATGTGAAATATCAGAGGCTTGATAATTGTTGATACGAATGATAAATTCATCGCTAAATCTTTTTTCTAGCATATTTATCAGCTCGCGGTAAGCACTAGCCACTCCTTGACCTTTGACTTTTTCCGCTGAAGAGAACATATTTATGCGAATCAAACTCTTTTCTACCTCTTTTCTGTATTCATAAATTTACTATACTGATTTTGTGTGCGATTTGTCAACTAGACTTTAGACCTAGATGCTATTTGTAAAAAAATTGTTATAAAAAAGATTGGCTGCGTATGACAACCAATCTTTCAAGCGTTATTTGATTTTATTCGACGACAAAAATCCATCCTTCAGGCGCTTTTTTATCACCAAATTGGATACCAGTTAATTCATCATATAAGGCTTTAGTTACTGGTCCGACTTCGGTTTCGCTATAAAAGACATGGAAGTTATCTTTATATTGGATTCCACCGATTGGAGAGATAACGGCGGCAGTTCCACAGGCACCGGCTTCGGCAAATTGATCTAATTCATCAATTTTAACTGTCCCTTCAATGGCTTCTAATCCTAAGCGTTCTTTTGCCAAGTATAATAGGGAATACTTGGTGATACTTGGTAAGATAGAAGGAGATTTTGGTGTGATAAATTTGTTATCTTTTGTAATCCCAAAGAAGTTTGCTGAGCCGACTTCTTCAATCTTGGTATGGGTTTCTGGATCTAGGTAAATACAGTCAGAATACTTATGATCATGGGCGTCTTTACCTGGTAATAAACTTGCGGCATAGTTCCCGCCGACTTTGGCAGCACCCGTTCCTTGAGGGGCAGCCCGGTCATATTCAGAAACGATGAAGTTCGTAGGGGTCAAGCCACCTTTGAAGTAAGGTCCGACTGGCATACAAAATACGGTGAAAATGTATTCTGGTGCAGGACTGACTCCGATACTATCACCGACACCGATGAGTAGTGGACGGATGTATAAAGTAGCCCCTGTGCCATAAGGGGGAACAAAATCTTCATTGGCTTTGACTACTTGTTTGACGGCATCGATAAAAGTTTCTTCAGGGATTGTTGGCATTAATAGACGAGTCGCGCTTCGATTGAGACGTTTGGCATTTTCATCGACCCGGAAGAGATTAATCTTGCCATCTTTGCGTCGATAAGCCTTCAAACCTTCAAAACATTGTTGGCCGTAGTGTAAAGCTGCTGATGCTTCACTGATTTGTAACGTACTATCTTCGGTCAATTCTCCTTTACTCCATTGACCGTCTTTCCAATACATACGATAGCGCCAAGGAGTCTTGATATAGTTAAATCCAAGGTTATTCCAATCAATTGTTGTCATTTTAATCACTCCATTTTTTATATTTCACCAGTTCATAAAAGGCAACCTAAACCTAACCAACCTTTTACTCACCAGCAGAGAGCTTGCAAAAACTCTAGATGACTAACAGTATAGCACTTTGAATAAAGGTTGTGAAGTAGCTAAGGTTGTAAATCGACTCGGGCAGCTACGAGCGGATAAGGTTTGTCCGACACATCGGGAAAGTCCGAGAAGTAAAGACTTTCCCAGATGTGGTGGCTTATACGCCGAAGTAGCTAGTCGATTTACACCGTCTATCAAGGTTGTGAAGTGGATCGATCAGCTCCGAGCAGCTAAGATTGTCCGGAATGGTAGGAAAATCCACTATTTTTTAAGATTTTCCTAAACAGGCCGGCTTAGATGCACAGGAGCTACCCACTGAACACCGTCTTTCAAGGTTGTGAAGTAGCTACTGAACACAGATTAACCAAGGTTGTAAAATGGGCAAGGGGAGGAAACAAAAAAACAGCAGCCTACATCTCGCTGCTGTTTTTGCAAATTGGTATTAAAATTTTAAATCAAAAAGTTTAAAACGAACGACTGCCTCCGCCGCCAAAACTTCCGCCGCCAAAACCTGTGCTAAAGGTACTACCGCCAGAATCATGATCATCATCGTCATGACTCTCAATCACACGAGTAGTGATAAAGCTATTAATTAAATCTGTATCATTAATATCTAAATCAATCATACCATTATTTTGACGGTCATAATGATAGCGTCCACCAATGCGCAGTTGGTAGCGTCCTTTCACCGTGAAGAAAATCCCCAAACAAGTCGCAATTCCACCGATAATCGCAATGCCAATTTCTAACGGGGTTAACGTCTTGATATAAGTGATTTCCCCAGTATCTTTATTGATGCGATAATGATGATGAGGAATCCCTGCTTTGACATCTTCTAGTACCATTTCAAAATAATCAGTTGCGGCTTGGTCAAAGTTGTTTTCTTTTAGCGATTCGGTCACTTTGTCATTAATATCTTCCAAGCGTGCATCGGTCAGAAAATCAATCATATTCCCCGATGTCACCGTAGTAAAGTGACGAGTGGCCAAATCAATGTAAAAAATCGCACCATTGCCATCTTTGCCCACGGTGTTGTAAAGATACTCTTGGGCCGAATATTCGACATCATCCGTTGGTGTATCGGTAATCACTAGCAAAGTCGTGGCTTGATTTTCATCCTTAATTTTTTCAGCAATTTTGGCTAATTTATCAAGCTGGCTTGCGGATAAATGATTGTTTTCATCTTTGACATAGGTATTTTCTTGTGCATAAAGAGGAGTGGATGCGATAACAAATAGCATGAACCCGCAAATCATGCTTATCCAAAGCGTCCATTTTTTTATAGATAGGTTCGTACTCATAAGAAGAAATACCCCCCTAACAATAATAGCGCAGTCACAAGCACCCCACTGATTCCGGAAACCAGTCCTAATTTTAGTGAATCTAAAGGCAAGATTCCGGCTGTTTTCCCTGTGATGCCATTCATTGCGTAATAGTACACTTTATTGGATGAAGCGCGGTTTTTGTATGTAACTAGCCACATCGGCAACAGCACATATTGTTTATCAATGGCGAGGACCTTGCTTTCTTGAATCTCAGGCTGAAAACTAGTTTGAGCCACAATCGTATCTTCAAACGCTTCTAAGGCATAATTTCCCATTTCGTGACGGACATTGGCTTGCAGCTGATCAAATTCGATATCGCGCTTTTCAGCTAAAAAGCCTGATAAATATTGCGAATGAAAGTTCTGCATCGCCTCAAGTGGAAAAGGTTGGACTGCTTCGACCATTTTCTTTTGCACATTTTTCGTTAGGGCATTTTTCACAAGGTTTTTAAAATGAAACTTGCCTTTGCGATGGATATGGTATTGCTTGGTTTCGGTATATTCGACATTGCCTACTTGCCAAACACGAATGGTCGTTGCTTTGCCGCTAATTTCCGCTTCTCCCTTGGCCTCAGTAATCCAATAAGGAAAGTACACGCCTGTCATTTTTTCGACTTGCTGCTCATTGAAAAAGGCACGTGGGACGAAATGTTTATGGCTTGCCCAGTCGATAAACTGCTTTTGCGCTTCTTTTTTAGTTATTTTAAAAGGCAGGATTTTATCCGGCAGCAAATCCCCGGATAATCGACCACTTAAAATAACAGGACTGTGGCAAAAGTAGCATTCAGTTGCGGCTGTGGTGGCTTCACAGGCTATCTGGGCTCCACAGCTCGGACAGCTATATAAATCATAGGCGTTTTCTGTTATTTCATTTGGTTGCGTGGTGGTCTGCGATTGGGTATTGACCTCATCTTGTGCGAAGGCCTTGGCTTGTTTTTGCTTTTGCTCGAAGGTGGTGACTTCTTCTTCGGTAAAGACACTCAAACAGTAGGGACAATGAAATTGCTGGTCGCTAGGTTCAAAAGTTAATGCCCCGCCACAATTTGGGCAGCGATGGGTTAAAGCTTCCATAATTTCACTTCCTTAATCGAGACTTTCTGCTAAAAAGGGTTGGCCACACTCTGGGCAGAACTTAGGCATGGCATTGGTAATTTCAATCACGCTCTTACATTTGCTACAACGCACCTTCATGCCCGCATTTGTCGTTGGTGTTGGTTTAGGCGTGCCACAGTTGCTGCAGAATTTGCCAGTATTGTCTTGGTTACAGTTCGGACATTGCCAGCTAGAGTCTTGTGCTGCTGAGGTGTTTGCCGCTTGTTGATTTTGTTGGGCTTGGGCTTGATTTTGGCGAGAAGCTTGGGATAAGTAATCGCCGGTTAAGTTCGCGCCCATATTCATGCCAAAGAAAGCATTGGCCGCACCGTTTGGATTGTTCCCCGCATCTGCAATGCCTTGAGCGATACTGGTTTGCATAAAGCTTTCACGTAGATTTGGATCGTTAAACATCGCGCCTTTGTTTCGCATATTGATGAGTTGTTGTGAATCATCCGTGTAAGAAATGCTGGCTAGGGCGATGGAGACAATTTCGATGCCGCGTAGGGATTTCCATTGTTCGTCAAGGTTTTGGTTCATGACTTTGGATAGTTCCGCCGTTTTAGAAGCCAGATAGCTAATGCGTTCACCTTGGGCCGAAAGTTGATTGATTGAGCTTTGCAGACCGCTGACAAATTCCATCAAGAACTGTTCGTTAATTTCATCGATTGTTAAGCGAGTTACCCCTTTTGGAACGACATTTTTAAAGAATAAAATCGGGTCGGTAATCGCGATGGAGTAGCTACCATGAGCGCGCACGAATAATTCCGCATTGTAAAAATTATCGAAATAGTTGATCGGTTGCTGCGTACCAAAACGAATGCCGCGAATTTCTTGTAAATTAATAAAGAACACTTCTTGCTTACTTGGCGTCACTCCACCAAAACGGAAACGCTCGAAACTTTCATTCAGCGCGCCTTCAAAATCGCCGTTAAATAGCGATGGTGCCGCGGCGTTGTCAACTTTATAGTAGCCTTCTTCAGCTGTGTAGTCGATAATTTGCCCGCCGTCTACCAAAAGCATCATCATATTTGGATAGACACGAATCATCGAACCATCAGAAATATAATCGACGGAGCCTTTCGTGTTACTGCCACGTTTTTTGTTTTTGGACATTAATACGCCTTTACACATCAGCGTGGTATTGTCCATTGTATCTGGCTCAATAATATCTAGCCACTGATCAGCCAATGTCGATGTGGCACTTTGAATTGCTGCTTTAATAATACCCATAATAAAACCTCCAATATTTTTCATAAATTGTTACTACAAAATAATTATACCATAAGATAAAGACGCTGCCGATGGGACTAGAGATGGAAATGTATACGTATACGAGGCTAGAAGAAGATGTCAAGTGGTATTTGGTGTATAAAAAAACTCGAAAGAAAACAAATCCTTTCGAGTGTGATATGCCTATTTAATTATTTTTGGTAATAAAAAAGAGGGATGCCTAACCTAATTAAAAAGAAAAATTTAGAAAATTATACGAGTGAAAATTCAAAAAATATATTGACATCATTTTAATAAAGTTGTACACTAAAAACAGTTAAGAACCATATTAATTTACATCATAAGTTCAAATAACGATTTATCGAAAATACCACATTTGTGGACTGCATTGTGCAGATTTTTAGCTTGCTTTATGCGAGCTTTTTTTTTTTGCTTTTTTTATAATTATTGTTTTAAAAAATAAAGATATAGGGTATAATTTAATCAATCAGAAAACGCTTTAAGATATCGTACGTTGGATATTTTTATAGAAGGAGATGTGAGTTTATGAACAAATTCTATTTAGGCTTAGATATGGGGAGCGCTTCAGTTGGCTGGGCTGTTACAGATGAAAACTATCATCTTGTAAGAAGAAAAGGTAAAGATTTATGGGGTGTGCGAACTTTTGATGTTGCTCAAACTGCGAAAGAAAGAAGAATAACTAGAGGAAATCGTAGACGGCAAGATCGTCGCAAACAAAGAATCCAAATTTTACAAGAACTTTTGGGTGAAGAAGTTCTTAAAATTGACCCAGGATTTTTCCATAGAATGAAAGAAAGTAGATATGTTGTTGAAGACAAACAAACTCTTGATGGAAAGCAAGTAGAATTACCATATGCATTATTTGTGGATAAAGATTATACAGATAAGGATTTTTATAAACAATTTCCGACTATCAATCATCTAATTGTCAATTTAATGACTACATCAGATACGCCTGATATTCGATTGGTATACTTGGCGTTACATTATTATATGAAAAATCGCGGAAACTTCTTACACAGTGGAGATATTAATAACGTCAAAGATATTAATGACATACTTGATCAGTTGGATAATGTTCTTGAAGCGTTTTTAGATGGCTGGAATTTGAAGTTAAAAAGCCACGTTGAAGATATTAAAAGTATTTATAATAGAGATTTAGGCCGTGGGGAACGTAAAAAAGCTTTTGTTAATGCTTTAGGTGCTAAAACAAAAGCTGAAAAAGCATTTTGCTCGTTAATTTCTGGTGGCAGTACCAATTTAGCAGAATTATTTGATGACAGTAGTTTGAAAGAAATTGAAACACCAAAAATAGAATTTGCATCTTCGAGTTTGGAAGATAAAATTGACGGTATTCAAGAGTCATTGGAAGATAGATTTGCTGTAATCGAAGTTGCTAAGAGACTTTACGATTGGAAGACATTGACTGATATTTTAGGTGACAGTAATTCTTTAGCTGAAGCGAGAGTCAATAGTTATCAAATGCATCATGAGCAATTGGTCGAATTAAAATCTTTGGTGAATGAATATTTGGGTCGCAAAGTGTATCAAGAGGTTTTTGTTAGTCCAAGTATTGCGAATAATTATCCAGCGTATATAGGTCATACAAAGATTAATGGTAAGAAAAAAGAGCTCGAAGTCAAACGCACAAAGAGAAATGATTTCTATTCTTATGTCAAAAAACAAGTAATTGAACCAATTAAGAAGAAAGTTTCAGATGAAGCTGTTTTAACTAAATTAAGTGAAATTGAATCATTAATTGAAGTGGATAAATATTTACCATTACAGGTGAATTCAGATAATGGTGTTATTCCTTATCAAGTGAAGTTAAATGAATTAACTCGTATTTTTGATAATTTGGAAAATCGAATTCCTGTGCTAAAGGAAAACCGTGATAAGATTATTAAGACATTTAAGTTTAGAATTCCATACTATGTAGGTTCATTAAACGGTGTGGTGAAAAATGGAAAACGCACCAATTGGATGGTTCGAAAAGAAGAAGGAAAAATTTATCCTTGGAATTTTAAGGAAAAAGTAGATTTAGAAGCTAGTGCAGAACAGTTTATCCGCCGTATGACTAATAAATGTACTTATCTTGTAAATGAAGATGTCCTACCAAAATATTCACTTCTATATAGTAAGTATTTAGTTTTAAGCGAACTGAATAATCTGCGTTTAGATGGTCGTCCGCTAGATGTGAAGATTAAACAAGATATATATGAAAATGTCTTTAAGAAAAATCGTAAAGTCACGCTGAAAAAAATTAAAAAATATTTGCTGAAAGAGGGAATTATTACAGACGATGATGAGTTGTCAGGATTAGCTGATGATGTGAAATCAAGTTTAACAGCCTACCGTGACTTTAAAGAAAAGCTTGGTCATTTAGATTTATCAGAAGCACAAATGGAAAATATCATCTTAAATATTACCTTGTTTGGCGATGATAAAAAGCTTCTGAAAAAACGTCTTGCTGCACTGTATCCTTTTATTGATGATAAATCGTTAAATAGAATTGCTACATTGAATTATCGTGATTGGGGTAGACTTTCAGAAAGATTCTTATCTGGCATAACTTCTGTTGATCAAGAAACTGGGGAATTACGTACCATTATTCAATGTATGTATGAAACACAAGCAAATTTAATGCAATTATTGGCAGAACCTTATCATTTTGTAGAAGCCATTGAAAAAGAAAATCCTGAAGTGGACTTAGAATCTATTTCATATCGAATTGTTAATGATTTATATGTTTCTCCTGCTGTAAAGCGTCAAATTTGGCAAACTTTACTTGTTATTAAGGATATTAAACAAGTGATGAAGCGTGATCCAGAGCGAATTTTTATCGAAATGGCTCGCGAAAAGCAAGAAAGTAAGAAAACCAAATCTCGCAAGCAAGTACTATCTGAAGTTTATAAAAAAGCCGAAGGAGATGAACATTTATTTGAGAAATTAAACTCATTAACTGAAGAACAACTTAGAAGTAAGAAAATATATCTATACTTCACTCAACTTGGTAAATGTATGTATTCAGGTGAACCAATTGATTTTGAAAATTTAGTATCTGCTAATAGTAATTATGATATTGACCATATTTATCCTCAATCAAAAACGATGGATGATAGCTTCAATAATATTGTATTAGTTAAAAAGAGTTTAAATGCTTACAAATCAAATCGCTATCCAATTGATAAAAAAATTCGCGATAATGAAAAAGTGAAAATATTATGGAATACTTTGGTAAGCAAAGGACTTATTACAAAAGAGAAATATGAGAGATTAATCCGCTCAACACCATTTAGTGATGAAGAATTAGCTGGTTTTATCGCTCGTCAATTAGTTGAAACTCGTCAAAGTACAAAAGCAGTTGCAGAAATTTTAAGTAATTGGTTCCCAGAAAGTGAAATTGTGTATTCTAAAGCAAAAAACGTTTCTAATTTCCGCCAAGATTTTGAAATTCTTAAAGTACGTGAACTAAACGATTGTCACCATGCGCATGATGCATATTTGAACATTGTAGTAGGGAATGCTTATCATACGAAATTTACCAACAGTCCATATCGATTCATTAAAAACAAAGCAAATCAAGAGTACAATTTGCGTAAATTACTCCAAAAAGCTAGAAAAATCGAATCTAATGGCGTAGTTGCGTGGGTTGGTCAAAGTGAAAACAATCCTGGGACTATTGCAACTGTTAAAAAGGTCATTCGCCGGAATACTGTATTAATCAGTCGGATGGTTAAAGAAGTTGATGGACAATTATTTGACCTTACTTTGATGAAGAAAGGAAAAGGACAAGTTCCAATTAAGTCACGCGATGAGCGTCTAACGGATATATCTAAATATGGTGGATATAACAAGGCTACAGGGGCATATTTCACATTTGTAAAATCTAAAAAGCGTGGTAAAGTTGTACGCTCGTTTGAATATGTACCACTACATTTATCAAAACAATTTGAAAACAATAATGAATTACTAAAAGAATATATTGAAAAAGATAGAGGACTGACTGATGTTGAGATCTTGATACCAAAAGTGCTAATCAATTCATTGTTTAGATATAATAATTCTTTGATTAGAATAACAGGAAGAAGCCCAAAATTATTACTTATAAATATTGATATGCCTCTGTATGTCGATACTAAGTTCTTACCTTCAATAAAATCTATTGTAGCCTTTGTTAATAAAAAAAGGATTAATGAAAATACTGGACTGTCCAAATATGCAGTGGAACGTTTAGATAATATTAATGAAATATTTGAAGAGTTATTCAAAAAAATAAATTTAAATTGTTATGGTGATATGTTAAATAGTGTTAGAAAAGCTGTAACTGCTAATAAAGAAAGTTTTTATGATTTATGTCTAGAGGATAAATGTGAAGTTATTTATGAAATGTTAATTTTGTTTCAAAATAACTCACTATCTGCAAAGTTGTCATTGATTGGAGGTCAAGCTAAAACATCAAGAGTAAGAATTACCAATTCACTTAAAGATAATGATAAAATGAGTATTATTCATCAATCTCCTAGTGGGATTTTCGAACATGAAATCGAGTTGACATCATTATGAGTTGGCGGGTAATAGTTATTTCTCAGCATGCAAAATTAGATTATCGTTTAGGGAGAATGGTAGTCAGACAAAAAGAAAAAACGGAAATAAATATTAGTGAAATCAGCACGTTGATTATTGCATCAACGGCTGTTTCACTTACCTGTTGTTTGCTTGCTGAACTGACGAAAAAGAAAATAAAAGTGATATTTTGTGATGAAAAATGGAATCCGTCATCAGAACTAGTCTCTTATTATGGTAGTCATGATACAAGTAACAAAATTCGCCAACAGATCCAGTGGAAGAAAGAAATTAAAGAAGCGGTTTGGACGGAAATAGTCACAGAAAAAATACGAAAACAAAAAGAACTCTTACAAATGCTTGGAAAGGATGAAGCCTCACTATTAAATCAATACGTTAGAGAAATGACTTGGAACGATGAAAGTAATCGAGAAGGTCATGCTGCCAAAGTCTACTTTAATGCACTTTTTGGTATGGATTTCACTAGAACAGGTGATAATGCGATAAATGCAGCTTTGAATTATGGGTATTCAATACTGTTATCCTCCGTCAATAGAGAAATTGTATCTTGTGGCTATTTAACACAAGTGGGATTATTTCATGACAATATGTTTAATCAATTTAATTTGTCTAGTGATTTAATGGAACCTTTTCGTCCAATTGTCGATCAACGAGTATTAAAATTCTTACCATTTAATGAATTTACGAAAGAACATAAAACTGAATTGATAGATTTATTAAATAAGGAAGTCTATATTGATGGTCGAAAACAATACTTAAATAATGCAATTAAAATTTATTGTAAGAGTGTTTTAGATGCATTAAGTGATAATAATGTGAGTGCTATAAAATTTTATCAATTTGAGTTATAGATATATGCGTATACTTGTATTTTTTGATCTTCCTGTACTAAGTTTAGAACAGCGAAGGGATTACCGAAGTTTTAGAAAATTTCTGATTAAAGATGGGTTCATTATGTTACAAGAATCTGTATATTGTAAAATGGTTTTAAATGAAAGTGCTGCAAAGGCTGTCGTGGAGCAAGTAAAGAAAAATCGGCCAGAAGATGGATTGGTTCAGCTTCTAACAGTTACTGAGAAGCAATTTTCAAAAATGGAATATATTGTTGGTGAGTATAAAAGTGAAGTACTAGACTCGGATCAGAGGTTGGTAATATTATGAAAATAGTGCATCCAGATATTAATATGCAAATAGATTTTGAAGATAAAACTTGTTGTATTTGGACAATCGAATCTCCTGAATTACTATTATACTATATAACAGAATTGCAAGAACAAGTAATAGGTAATGAAGGAAAATTTGTATTATCGGATGAAAATGAGATTTTATCATTTAAGAAGGATATGAGTTTAATTCTATCACCTTTAGAAATAGACTATAACGATAAGAAGTTTATCAATGAGTTATTCAAGGAAATCAAAGATATCGTTCAATCTGGTGAGTTATACGAGGATTATGTTTTTGTAAAATCTGAATTGGTGAAATTAATGGAGCGGATATCAGAAAGTAATGATTATCCGCTTCAATATAGCGAAGAACTTGAAGTGAGTAGTTTATTAAAAATGATGCAAGTTAAGTTTGACTTTCAAGATGCGAATTATTTTGAAAGATTAATTACATTTATCCAATTATCACAAAGATTACTTAGAAAAAAATTACTGATTTTTGTTAATTTATCGAGTTTTTTATCCGAAAATCAATTAGTAGAACTTGAAAAGATTGCAAAATATGAACAAATAAAAATATTGCTAATCAATAGTTATCAATTAAACTATTCTTTTTCTTATAAATGGTATATTATTGATGTAGATGGTTCTGAAATTTATTAGATTCATCGGTTAAGAGCTATATTGTTTGATGTGTGATGGCATCTTCATTTTTGAATTTGAGGTTTGAGAATGATGTAAATCAATATGGTTCTTACACTTTAGGAGCATCTTTGTACATTGTAGCTGTGTTTGAGAATGATGTAAATCAATATGGTTCTTACACTTTATAATCGCTACTTTGATAAGGAAAGGGTTTGAGAATGATGTAAATCAATATGGTTCTTACACTTTGAATACCATTCATAAGACATAATTTCAGTTTGAGAATGATGTAAATCAATATGGTTCTTACACTATTATAACGGTCAAGGTAATGCAAGCACGGTTTGAGAATGATGTAAATCAATATGGTTCTTACACTAAAATAGACTAGTCGTGGTATAATCAACTGTTTGAGAATGATGTAAATCAATATGGTTCTTACACTAAAATAGACTAGTCGTGGTATAATCAACTGTTTGAGAATGATGTAAATCAATATGGTTCTTACACAGATAGATTAGTATGTATAGGGTTGCTACAGTTTGAGAATGATGTAAATCAATATGGTTCTTACACTAAATTCCTTGATGAGATGAAAGTTATTAAGTTTGAGAATGATGTAAATCAATATGGTTCTTACACATGGAATTAGCTACTTCATTAGCTTTATTCGTTTGAGAATGATGTAAATCAATATGGTTCTTACACAAATATCGCTTTAATGTAACCCAAATATAAGTTTGAGAATGATGTAAATCAATATGGTTCTTACACAAAGAATATAAAATAGCTAACAAAGAGATTGTTTGAGAATGATGTAAATCAATATGGTTCTTACACTTAAACTTATATGGTGGTGGCAACGTGATGGTTTGAGAATGATGTAAATCAATATGGTTCTTACACTACCCTCAGTTATCTCCTTCGCCCTATCTCGTTTGAGAATGATGTAAATCAATATGGTTCTTACACCGTTAAAGATGAAACAACAACAAGTAGTAGTTTGAGAATGATGTAAATCAATATGGTTCTTACACTACTGCACAGCCTATTAACGAGGTTTTTGGTTTGAGAATGATGTAAATCAATATGGTTCTTACACATGGAATTAGCGACTTCATTTGCCTTACTCGTTTGAGAATGATGTAAATCAATATGGTTCTTACACATCGAAAAAGCGATGATGTATCTGCACAATGTTTGAGAATGATGTAAATCAATATGGTTCTTACACCTATGACCTCGCCGCTTGGAACATTACGCTGTTTGAGAATGATGTAAATCAATATGGTTCTTACACATTACTTTTACATTTTTGGCGGGAAAGACGGTTTGAGAATGATGTAAATCAATATGGTTCTTACACGATTAACTTTAAGGATATGGATACAGAACCGTTTGAGAATGATGTAAATCAATATGGTTCTTACACGGTCAATACCAAAGTGTTGCATGTTGGCCCGTTTGAGAATGATGTAAATCAATATGGTTCTTACGCTCATCATTTCGAAAGTTAAGTTGCTATCAAGTTTGAGAATGATGTAAATCAATATGGTTCTTACACAATGCTGTAAGTAGTATTAATACTGATTTAGTTTGAGAATGATGTAAATCAATATGGTTCTTACACTTAATTTCATAAAAGATTTAATTGTACCTAGTTTGAGAATGATGTAAATCAATATGGTTCTTACACAAAGCCATAGATACAGCAGCACCAACGATAGTTTGAGAATGATGTAAATCAATATGGTTCTTACACAGATGATTTAATGTTGACTGCACGAGTTAAGTTTGAGAATGATGTAAATCAATATGGTTCTTACACAGTAATGTAATTGTCAAGTAGCTAATGACTGTTTGAGAATGATGTAAATCAATATGGTTCTTACACAAAATTTATATCAACTCAAATAGCATAAAAGTTTGAGAATGATGTAAATCAATATGGTTCTTACACAATCATGGAACGCGCTACGCAAGATGTGTTGTTTGAGAATGATGTAAATCAATATGGTTCTTACACAAAATCTTAGGCGACTACGCTATGGGTATTGTTTGAGAATGATGTAAATCAATATGGTTCTTACACTGGCGCGTTTCGGATGTTCGTCGTGTACTTGTTTGAGAATGATGTAAATCAATATGGTTCTTACACAATACAGTTGGTGATTTGAAAGTTTTAATTGTTTGAGAATGATGTAAATCAATATGGTTCTTACACTAAAAAAACCGTCCTTGTGCTAATATTGATGTTTGAGAATGATGTAAATCAATATGGTTCTTACACGGATTTAGTTACTAATAAAACAACTTACGAGTTTGAGAATGATGTAAATCAATATGGTTCTTACACAGCAGCGAGTATAGCAATATTACCTATCGAGTTTGAGAATGATGTAAATCAATATGGTTCTTACACTTATTAGACATTGTCGCTGTAGATTTATTAGTTTGAGAATGATGTAAATCAATATGGTTCTTACACATGAAGATGACGAATTTCGAGATAGAAATAGTTTGAGAATGATGTAAATCAATATGGTTCTTACACATATCTAATCCCCCCTGTATTTCCCAACGCAGTTTGAGAATGATGTAAATCAATATGGTTCTTACACCTAGCTTGCTCTTGTTTAAGTTCCATCTTAGTTTGAGAATGATGTAAATCAATATGGTTCTCACACTACAAGAGTAAAGATATCATCGAGGAAGCGGTTTGAGAATGATGTAAATCAATATGGTTCTTACACTTAGGCGACTTCGGTGACTACGATCTGGTGTTTGAGAATGATGTAAATCAATATGGTTCTTACACGAAGCGTGACTGCTGCAGCAAATGCAATTATGTTTGAGAATGATGTAAATCAATATGGTTCTTACACTTTTTTAATGTGTGAAATTCGCAAGGGAGCGTTTGAGAATGATGTAAATCAATATGGTTCTTACACCTTTGATATGTTGCAAAGTTTTACAACTCGTTTGAGAATGATGTAAATCAATATGGTTCTTACACCTGCTCCTCATCGCCAATTAATTATTATAGGTTTGAGAATGATGTAAATCAATATGGTTCTTACACTCACTAACTTACCTGTAGCTAAAACTTCCAGTTTGAGAATGATGTAAATCAATATGGTTCTTACACTCACTAACTTACCTGTAGCTAAAACTTCCAGTTTGAGAATGATGTAAATCAATATGGTTCTTACACTAAAAAAATTGTTAACTTGTTAGACGAGTTGTTTGAGAATGATGTAAATCAATATGGTTCTTACACGGATATGGGGCGTGGAAACTTTGGGGAGAAGTTTGAGAATGATGTAAATCAATATGGTTCTTACACAGCTATCATCATGGCTACCTTTGATGAGAGGTTTGAGAATGATGTAAATCAATATGGTTCTTACACTAAGCGATTAGCCAAAGATGTTGCAACTGAGTTTGAGAATGATGTAAATCAATATGGTTCTTACACTTGTCTTTTTAGTTGTGAAACTTGTTTACGTTTGAGAATGATGTAAATCAATATGGTTCTTACACTTGTCTTTTTAGTTGTGAAACTTGTTTACGTTTGAGAATGATGTAAATCAATATGGTTCTTACACTGATTTTCGGACTCAAAGGACAATCAGCAGTTTGAGAATGATGTAAACTAATATGGTTCTTACACGTTGTGTTTGCCAAATACGACAGGAAGACATTTTGAGAATGATGTAAATTAATATGGTTCTTACACGTGACCAATCTGATAGTGGTATATCTAACCGTTTGAGAATGATGTAAATTAATATGGTTCTTACACAAGACATTAATAGCTTGCATACCTTTACCAGTTTGAGAATGATGTAAATTAATATGGTTCTTACACTTGTTGGAAATTTAACCGCCCCTTTCTAAGTTTGAGAATGATGTAAAGTAATATGGTTCTTACACAGATATTTCAATCCACTCACCTATGTAAGGGTTTGAGAATGATGTAAATTAATGTGGTTCTTACACCTTGCATAAGTTTAATGGCAGTTACGTTGTGTTTGAGAATGATAGAATATGAATAGTTTTGTATTTCTCTTTGATAGTCAGCAAATATCGCAAATGAGATTACTTATTACCAAATCATTAAGAGTACAATTTGAGAATGATGTAAACCAACCTCCCCAAGCTAAGTGATTTTTGGGGAGGTTGGTGTGTTGGGTTATTCTGCTAGTTTTACGATTTTGGTGCCGTGGAGTTCGTGGATGCCGAGTTGTTGGGCGATTTCTTCGGCGTTTTCGTAAGTGATTTGTCCGCCTGGTAAGATGGTGATGCGACCAGCTGCGTAGTCAATCAGTTCTTTTAAGCGTGGGAGAGTGTCTGAGATGGATTCACTCATTGGACCACCATGGGTAAGGATACGATGGACCCCGTGATCTGCTAACCAGTCAATGGCTTCAAATTGGCGTTCGGTAGGGATTTCGTCAAAAGCCATGTGGAAGGTAATCTGCAATCCTTCTGCGACTTCAATTAGTTCTTCCATCGCCTCTTCGTCAATCCAGTTACTTGGAGTCAGGCAACCAAAGACCACGCCATCGACACTGAGTTTTTTCGCTTCAATCAGATCAGTATGCATGATTTTAAGGTCGATATCATTATAGATAAAATGTCCTTTGCGTGGGCGAATCATGACCATCACAGGGACTTGCTTTTCATTACAATAACTAATTGCTTCTTCTAGGACTCCGGTACTTGGCGTTGTACCACCAACTGCTAAATTATCACAAAGCTCGATACGTTTAGCCCCACGGTGAATAGCTAGGGGGATATCCGTATAGTTTTCTGCACAAAATTCTTTAATTAAAGTAGACATGTTTTTCTTCCTTTCTAAATTCTTCCTTGGGTATTCTAACATATTTTGGCGTATTTTGCTTATAAAATGGTGGTTGAATAAGGCAAGTAGGCTAAGTATAATCACGTTAAAGTAGTAAAAAGGAGTGATTTTTTTGATTCGTGAAGTAAAAAGGTCAGAAATTGATGTGTTATGTGAGGTTAGTCGGCAAACATTTATTGAGACTTTTGCTGCGGTGAATACGCCAAAAGATTTGCAAGATTATTTAGAACGAAATTTGACAGTAGAAAAGCTAACAGCAGAGTTTAATCAGCCACATTCATACTTTTATTTTCTAGAAAAAGAAGGCGAAATTGCTGGTTTTTTAAAGCTAAATTTAGCGGAAGCGCAAACGGAATATCAGCAAGAGGACAGTTTGGAAGTGGAAAGGATTTATATCAAACAAGCTTTCCAAGGTCAAGGTTGCGGGAAAGAGTTGTTTGCTTTTGCTCTAGAACAAGCGAGAAAGTTTGGCAAGCAAAAAGTCTGGCTAGGTGTTTGGGAGCATAATGAAAAAGCGTTAAAATTTTATCAACGGCATGGCTTCTACCAAATCGATGCTCATACGTTTTGGATGGGGGATGATCCGCAAACCGACTATATTTATCAGCTTGAATTATAGATTGCAAAGCTTATCTTGATTGAAGTCAATGATAGGCTTTTTTCATGCGAAGATATGTAAAAATGCTTGGGGGACATTGCTAGAGGCTTTGGCAGTGTGGTATAGTTGGAAGGTAGGTTTTTCAAGAAAATTTGCTTAAATGCGGCAAATTTGTAAAATGTTTTTTGAATTTAGAAAGGAAATAGGTGAATGTTAAAGAAAATTGATCGCGCGAAACTTTTTCTAGAGGCCCATGCGCAGTTGTTTGCTTGTCCGCTTTGTCATGAAAAAATGCAAGCGACAGAAAGTGGGCTAGTTTGTGCTCAACATCATCGCTTTGATCTTTCTAAAAAAGGGACGCTCTATTTTTTGAAGTCGCAGCTAAAGAGTGATTATGATGCCAAGCTTTTTGCCCATCGCGCGCGTATGATTCAAGGTGGCATGTATGATCCATTGCTTGAGGTCTTGGCGAAATATCTCAAGCAAGCAAAAGTACTGGATATTGGCTGCGGAGAGGGGAGTTTCTTGGCCCAATTAACGCAAAAAGTGACACCTGCATTGACGGTGGGATTTGATATTGCCAAAGAAGGGATTTATCAAGCAAGTAACCACACGCAATTTGATCAAGCATTTTGGTGTGTGGCGGATTTGACGAATTTGCCTTTTGCCGATCAGTCTTTTGATGTGCTGTTAAATATTTTTTCGCCTTCGAATTATCGCGAGTTCGACCGTATCCTAGCTCCTGGTGGGAAGTTGCTCAAGGTGATTCCTGGTGAGCATTATCTAAAAGAGTTGCGGCAAGCCTTTTATCCAGATGATGTGCGTAAACAGCATTATTCCAATGAAGCGGTGGTCGAAAAATTGTTGCAAGCTTATCCTGATACGACATTTGAAAAACTGCAGTATACTTTTGATATTCCGGAAGCGTTGCGATTATCTTTATTGGAGATGTCACCTTTGGAATGGCAAGTAGACCCAGTTATCAAGCAGGCCTTACAACAAGCACCCCTTGAAAAAATTACGATAGACCTCTTAGTTGCGATGAGCCAAAAAAGCTAGCTAAATTTGCTAGTAGAAGAATAGTCGGTTTTCAAAAAATGTAAGCCAACAAAATTTGTGAAATTCACAAAAGAAAAGTTTGTGAAATTTTTGTAAGAATCACGAAAAAGGGAACACAAAAATAAAGCGAAATTTGCTATTTTAAATTGTTTAAATTGCACTGAAAAATAGTACAATTTAACACTGAAGAAGCAGCTGTTAAAATGACCATTTTTTACGATTTCTACATTTTTTGTAGGTTTTACCTAATTTTTTTAGGGGGTTAAGGCTGTTTTTGAAAAAATATTTGATAAATTTAAAGTTTTTTTGAATTTTCTATTGCCAAGAAGTAGTGAGAGTGATATAGTATACACAAGTTGTTTTTCATTGGTTTTTATCAGTATCCTGTTCTGATAAAAGTTAGTGAAAAATACTTCACTAACGTAGCCTCTCGCAGTGCCTGACACCGAGTGGGTTACGTTTTTTTTGTACCCAAGGATGTGAAGCAGCTTGGGAAGCCTCGAAGAAATTTTCGTGCTTACCTATCGCTGAGAAGTTATATAAAGAATAGATTAGATAGATTGAGAAAGGTCAGAGATAAAGTGAATCATATTGTATTATTTGAACCAGAGATTCCGGCCAATACCGGAAATATTGCTAGAACGTGTGCGGCGACGAATACTCCGTTGCATTTAATCGAACCATTAGGATTTAGCACAGATGATAAGCATTTAAAACGGGCTGGTCTGGATTATTGGCATAGTGTAGACATTACCTATCATGAGAATCTAGCTGCATTTTTAAAGGCTTTACCAAGTGAGGCGCATTTGCATTTGATTACGAAGTTTGCCAATAAGGTATATAGTGAGGTGAACTTCAATGATGGTGCGGATCACTACTTTATGTTTGGAAAAGAAACCAAGGGCTTGCCGGAAAGTTTTATGCGTGAAAATGAAGAGAAGTGTTTGCGTATCCCAATGAATGATACCCATGTGCGGTCCTTGAATTTATCTAATACGGCGGCGTTAATCATCTATGAAGCCTTGCGCCAACAAGCTTTTCCAGGATTAGAATTAAGTCATCACTATGAAAATGATAAATTAGATTAGAGGGTCAGTATGCAATTATATTTCACAAGACATGGACGGACAGAATGGAATTTAGAAGGTCGTTTTCAAGGGAGAGAAGGAGATTCGCCACTTTTACCAGAAAGTTACGCTGAGATTCAAAAATTAGGAGAGTATTTGAAAGACGTACCATTTGCGGCGATTTATGCTTCAAGTGCGCCCCGTGCGTTAACAACGGCCAAAGAGATTGCCAAACATCTTAAGACAAATGTGCCGATTATTGAAACCGATAATTTGCGGGAAATGGGCTTTGGTAGCTTAGAGGGACGTTTGTTTACAGAGGTGAATCAAGAGTACCCAGAAGCGAGTCAAATGCGTAAACGACTGGATAAATACGATCCAACGCCTTTTAATGGAGAGCCCATCGGACATTTATTAAGACGGATTGAAAATGTGGTCACAACGGCAGCAAAAGCCCACCTAGATGAAGGTCCGGTACTGTTTGTCGGTCATGGGGCTTCGTTTGCGGCAAGTATTCCTTGGTTGATAGGCAAACCGTTGAGTGAATTACGCGAATTAGGAAGCCTAAAAAATAGCAGTTTAACCATTTTAGAGACACAAACAGGCGAACTCCCTTATCAATTAAAGGTATGGAATGAAACCAATTTTTTAGCTGAAAAGTGAGGTGAGGACAGTGGATAACCAATTAGTTGGGACAATTGTAGCTACATTTTTTGAGAATCCACGTAATTTTTTCAAAGTTTTGCTAGTGAAAATTCAGGAGAAAGACTTTGATTTTGCGGAAAAAGAAATCGTGGTGACGGGTACTTTTGGCCAAATCCAAGAAGGGGAAAGCTATGAATTCAAGGGTACTTTAGTGACGCATCCACGTTATGGGTTACAATTCCAGTCTCAGAGTTATTCACAAAGTCAGCCTACTTCACAAAATGGCTTGATTGCGTATTTTTCCAGTGATCGTTTTCCAGGGATTGGGAAGAAGTTAGCGGCGAAGATTGTCGATGCTTTAGGTGAAGACGCGATTGAAACGATTATTCAAAATCCGGCTTGTTTAGCCCAAGTGAGCGGTCTAACTGAAGCCAAACAAAAAATGGTCGCTGAGGTGGTTGCACAAAATCATGGGATGGATAAAGTGATTGTCGGCTTATCCAAGTATGGCTTTGGGAGTCAGCTTTCCTTTGCGATTTATCAAAAATATCAAAATCAAGCACTTGAAGTTATTGAAACCAATCCTTATCAACTAGTTGAAGATATTGATGGGATTGGTTTTAAGCGTGCCGACTATCTAGCCAGCCAACTCGGGATAGCAGATGATAGTAAAGAACGTTTGCGAGCAGCCGTGATTCATCAGCTGTTTCAGTCTTGTATCGAAAATGGCAATACTTATGTGACGGCCCAGGAGTTATTGGAATCAACTATTCGTTTGTTAGAAGAAAGCCGACCAGTCGAGATTATGCCCAATGATTTAGCTGATGTGATTATGGAAATGACGCAAGAAGGGGTTATTCAGCAAGACGAGATGAATTTGTATGAAAATAGTTTGTTCTTCTCGGAATATGGGATTAGTACCTCGATAAATCATCTGTTGAATCGTAAAAAAGAAATCAATTATCCCAAAGAAAAAATTGAAAAAGCCTTGCGAAAAGTTGAAAAACGTCTGGGCATTTCTTATGGCGCTTCTCAAGTTGAGGCGATTCATGCGGCAATTACTTCTCCTTTATTTATTTTAACTGGCGGTCCAGGTACAGGAAAGACCACAGTGGTAAATGGGATAGTGCAGCTATTTGCGGAATTAAATGAGGTTGATTTAGCTGCTCATAAGTATACGGAGACGACTTTTCCGATTCTTTTAGCGGCACCGACTGGACGGGCTGCCAAACGGATGAATGAAACGACCGGCTTACCTAGTGGCACGATTCATCGCTTGCTTGGTCTTAATGGGAAAGAGCGCAAACCTTTAGTCGAGGTCAATGAGTTAGAAGGCGGCCTTTTGATTGTTGATGAGATGTCGATGGTCGATACGTGGTTAGCCAATATGCTCTTTAAGTCGATTAATGAAAATATGCAAGTGATTTTGGTTGGTGATAAGGATCAATTGCCATCAGTGGGACCAGGCCAAGTATTACATGATTTGTTGAGTGTACCAACGATTCCTCAAGCTGAATTAACCGAGATTTATCGCCAAGGAGAGGACTCGAGCATTATTCCTTTAGCACACGAAATCAAAGAAGGACGCCTACCACAGAATTTTGTCGCAAAACAGCCAGATCGTAGCTTTATTCCTTGTCAGGCGAGTCAAATTGAAGGGGTTATTTCGCAAATTGTCCAAAAAGCGAAGGAAAAAGGCTTTACTTCACAAGATATTCAAGTGCTGGCACCGATGTATCGTGGGATGGCCGGAATCGATGCGTTAAATAAAATGATGCAAGAAATCTTCAATCCACTGACTCCAGGAAAAAAAGAAGTGCAATTTAATGAGGTGAGTTACCGAATTGGCGATAAGGTCTTACAGCTAGTAAATTCCGCGGAACTTAATGTTTTTAATGGTGATATGGGGATTATTGTCGGTATTATTGAAGCAAAATATGCCGAAAGTAAGATGGATGAGTTGGTGATTGCTTTTGATAGTAATGAAGTGACTTACCCACGAAATGAATGGAATCAGATTACGCTGGCTTATTGTTGTTCCATTCATAAGTCCCAAGGTAGTGAATTTAATATGGTGATTTTGCCGATGGTGCGCCAATATTCGCGGATGTTGCAGCGGAATTTACTGTATACGGCGGTGACACGAAGTAAAGAGCGCTTGATTTTACTAGGCGAGGTCGAGGCCTTTCAAACTTGTGTGACGCATGTATCCGCCAACCGTCAGACTACTTTGGCTAAACGAATTTTAGAGCATGATCAGATGACAGATATGATGTATTTGAAAGTGCAGCAATATGAGGATGCGATGTATAGCGATGATGCTACTTCAAAAGTCGAAAGCAAATCGCTCCGTACAGTCAAAGCACATGTTACAGAAAAGCAAGGAGCACCAGGACAACTTTCCCAATCACCAGACAGTGAGCCAATCATTAAAGTCAAAGAATCGGCCAGTGAAGTGATGGATTTATTTGCGGTTGAAGAGACTCAGGGGATTCATTATGAAACAGAGACTGATGCGGCTAAAAAATCAATTGTTGAAGAAAAAGCAGCTGATGTAGCTGAAAGTAGCACGAATGACCTAGCAACGGTAAAAGAGCAAGCCACATTACCTGAATATTTAACTGCTGCAGTGATTCAAAGTGGGCAAATTGATCCGATGATAGGAATGGAAAATATTAGTCCGTATGACTTTCTGAAATAAGCTTGAGAGGTACACATTTTCTTGGTTGAAGGTGTGTATTTCTTTTTCTTATTTTTTCTAAAGTCGATGAAAAATTAATGAAACGTGCTAGAATCTATGCTATACTTGAAGTCGATTGAAAATTTTAGTTAATAACTTTTTGAAATAGATGAAAGAAGGATTATTCATATGTGTGGTATCGTAGGGTTTATTAACCAACAATCCGATTTACAAGAAAAGAAACGAATTGTCAATGCGATGATGGATACAATTATTCACCGTGGTCCTAATAGTAGTGGGGAACACGTCGATGAAGGCGCAGCGCTTGGATTTCGTCGTTTAAGTATCATTGACTTAGAAGGTGGTAGTCAACCAATCTATAATGAAGATGGGACTAAAGTGATTACCTTTAATGGTGAAATCTATAACCATCGCATGTTACGTGAAGAACTAAAAAAAGCAGGTCATATCTTTAAAACCCATGCTGATACAGAAGTGTTACTGCATGGTTATGAAGAATGGGGTGCAGAGTTATTACAAAAAGTTCGTGGGATGTTTGCCTTTGTCATTTGGGATACGAAAACCCAAACTTTATTTGGTGCTCGCGATCATTTTGGGATTAAACCCTTTTATTATGCGCAAATGAATGGCACGTTTATGTATGGTTCAGAAATTAAGAGCTTTTTAAAACATCCGGATTTCGTCAAAGAATTGAATAAAGAAGCCTTAAAACCTTACATGACTTTCCAATATTCTGCTTTAGATGAAACTTTCTTTAAAGGGGTTTTCCGAATTAAAGAGGGACATTACTTCACTTATCATCAAGGGGAATTAAAAATCGAACAATATTGGGATGTTGCTGATAATGAACAAGAGATGAGTTTGGAAGAAACAGTCGATTTAATTGATGACACTGTTGTGAAATCGATTGAAGCCCACCAAATCGCTGACGTTGAAGTCGGTTCATTTCTTTCTAGTGGGGTAGACTCTAGTTATGTAACTAGTGTTTTACGTCCACAACATTCTTATTCCATTGGTTTTGGCGATGAAAGCTACAATGAATCTGTACAAGCCCGTCAATTAACCGATATGATTGGCTTAAATAATACCTCAACTGTGATTAAAGGGGAAGAAGCCTTTGAAATGTTCCCAATTATTCAATATCACTTAGATGAACCTGATTCAAATCCATCTTGTGTGCCGTTATACTTCTTAGCGGAATTAGCTAGTCGTGATGTACGTGTCGTATTAAGTGGAGAAGGGGCCGATGAATTATTTGCCGGTTATGTCAATTATGGTTTCTTCACTCGTTCTAAAGCGATCCGCGTGTTTACGAATGGCTTAAAGAAATTACCAAAACGTGCACGCTACTTTATCGCTAGCAAGTTGAAGAACAAACACTTCCATGGTAGCTTCCATATGTATACCAACCTTGCGCCAGCCGAAGAATTCTTCATCGGTCAAGCGAAGGTCTTTGAAGAAGCAGAAACCACTCGTTATCTTCAACCTAAGTATCAAAAGAGCCCAACTGTGAAACAAATTGTCGATGAAAATTATCGCCGTGTCGTGGACCGTACGGAAATTAGAAAGATGCAATATTTAGATATTCACCAATGGATGCCAAAAGATATCTTGTTAAAAGCAGATAAGATGTCCATGGCACACTCTTTAGAATTGCGTGTACCATTATTGGATATCGAAGTGATGCGTACAGCGGAAAAAGTACCATCTAAATATTTAATTAATGAAGAAAATACCAAATTTGCTTTCCGTCAAGCAGCGAGTCGTCATTTGCCAGAAGAATGGTATAATCGTGAAAAAATTGGATTCCCTGTACCAATTAAAGACTGGTTACGTGAAGAAAAATATTACAAACATGTGCGTGAATTATTTAGCGCTGATTTTGTCGAAGAATTCTTTAACCAAGAAGCAATTTTACGCTTATTAGATGATAACTTTGCAGGAAAAGTGGATGAACGCCGTAAGATTTGGACGATTTTCACTTTCTTAACTTGGTATAAAGTGTACTTCATTCAAGATGGTAGCAAACCAGCTGTAGAAAAAATTGCTTAAATTTAAAGCTCGATTATCTGTGAAAGATAGTCGGGCTTTTTAAGTGCAAAAAAACAAGTAAGCGGCATTTCACTTACTTGTTTGGGCTAGTACCAGAATAATTGTTTTTGTGTGGTAAAGGTGATATCAAAGCTACGTTCACCCATTTCTTCGCCATCTGCTTGTCCGTGTTCGGCAATAGTTGAGACGATTTTTATCTTATTGGCTTGGAAATAATGGCAGAATTTCTTATCTAAATGTGTTTTGCGGAAAATATGAAAAGCAATCCATGGCACTAATAGCCAAGAAGGTTTTTCAATGACGACTAAATCGACTTTTTCATTATGCACGGAAGCATTAGGCGCAATCGGCACCCCACCACCAAAGTATGGATGATTGGAAGTGGTGCATAAATAAGTCTTGGGATAGCTATATTGTTTGCCATTAGCCTCGACTAGAATTGGGAAAGGACGCTGTTTCATCAAAGTACGGATAACAGATGATAAATAAGAAAAAGAATGCAAATTAAATTTTTGTAGCAGTCCTTTGATTTTTGAGTGATTGGTCTCATAGACAATCGCCGCATCTAGGCCAATGCCAATATTATTGAGTGCCAAACCTTCTTCTTGATAGATTTCTTCTATATAATGTATGATGCTACATTCGCGAGGTTCTTTTATTGCAATGATTTGCTTCATAATGGCAATCGGATCATGGGTCAAGCCTAAGCCGCGCGCAAAATCATTACCAGAACCAGCAGGAATATAGGCAATGGGAATTTGTTTATTTAAACGATATAATTCATTGACCACCTGATGAATCGTACCATCACCGCCAATCACGACTAATAATGGGTAGACTTCTTCTGGGGGCATATTTTCATCAAAAGTTTTTAAATCATGGACGGCCATCTCTTGGATTAAGCGGCGTTCATGATCAGGATGGCTAGTAAAACGGGCACTGTAGGGAAGTTTGGCAGCTTTTAGATATTGAATCACTTGCTCACCAGCTATCCGCCCTTGACCACCACCAGAATTAGGATTCACTAATAAATGATAAAATAATTCCATACTTAACTTCCATTTCTAAAAAATCATTCCTAGCTATTATAGCACGATGTTAAAATAATACAAAGCAATAAACCTAAAAAGATGGCTAGAATCATTCCCATTTTGGGTGAAACTATAGTATAATGAAAAGAGAATAAAAAAGGTCAGGGTGATTTTTATGTTATTGAAATCCATGGTTTATAAGAAAGAAAATTTAACAACGGTCAAAGAAACCAACACATTAAGAGAAGCGTTGGATATCCTTGAAGAATCAGGCTTTAGATGTGTACCGATATTGGATGAAACCGGCCGCATTTTCCGTGGAAATATTTATAAAATGCATATTTATCGTCATATTGCAAATGGTGGAGATATGAATCTACCTGTTACATATTTGTTGAAGAATGCGACCAAGTTTATCTACTTAAATTCTTCCTTCTTTAAAGTATTTTTTACCATAAAGGAATTGCCTTATATTGCAGTACTAGACGAACAAAATCAATTTTATGGGATTTTAACACACAGTTCTTTACTTAATATGCTTTCTCAGTCATGGAATGTCAATCAAGGAAGCTATGTTTTAACGGTAGCTTCTCCGGGTAAACGTGGAGAGTTTGCGACGATTGGTAAAATCATTTCTAAATATGCCAGTATTGCTAGTTGTATTACTCTTGATTTAGAAAATGAACAGTTTGTTCGTCGCACGTTATTTACACTACCAAAAGATGTTGATAAAGAAACCTGTGATAAGATTGTTGAGGCACTAGAAAGTAAACATTTCCGCGTGGTTGATGTAGAAGATTTGTCAGAAAGTCGTTAAGTTTGTAAAGTAGGGATGGTTGACAGTTTGTAAAAAGCGTGATACTTTAACATTAATGTATTTCAAATGGAAGGGTGAGATGAATATGGCAGTCAAAAAAGCGGCCTTAGCTTGTTCCGTTTGTGGTTCACGTAATTATTCTAAAGCGGTTAGTACGAGTAGAAATGCCAATAAACGCTTAGAGATTAATAAGTTTTGTAAATATTGTAATCAATATACCTTACATCGTGAAACTAAATAGGAGGAAGTAAGTGGCATGAAGTTTATTAAAAGCGTGATTGATGAAATGAAACGCGTGACTTGGCCAACCAAACAACAATTACGTAAAGATACCATTGTCGTAATCGAAACTTCAATTATCTTTGCAGTGATGTTCTTTGTAATGGATACGGTCATTCAAAAATTATTAGCATTGGTTTTGAAATAATCAAGAAGCGGGTCGATTTTGGCTCGCTTTTTTACTGGATTGCTATAGCATTTGTCTGTAAAGTTTGCTATACTGTGTCTGTAGATAAACTTCAGGTGGCCTGAGGTTTTTTTGTTAGGTTGCAAATAAGAAAAGATAAAGATAGGAGAAAACAATGGAAACTTTTGAAAAACAATGGTACGTCTTACACACTTATTCTGGATATGAAAATAAAGTAAAAGCAAACATTGAATCACGTGCACAAAGCATGCGTATGGGAGATTACATTTTCCGAGTGGTTGTTCCTGAAGAAAAAGAAACCGAAGTCAAAAACGGTAAGTCAAAAGAAATCGTTCATAAAACTTTCCCTGGTTACGTTTTAGTGGAAATGGTCATGACAGATGAATCTTGGTATATCGTTCGCAATACGCCTGGTGTAACTGGATTTGTTGGTAGTCATGGCGCAGGAAGTAAACCAGCGCCGTTATTACCAGAAGAAATTAATTCCATTTTACGTTCTATCGGCATGAGCACACGTACTTCTGATTTAGAAGTGAGCTTAGGTGATACAGTGAAAATCATTGAAGGTGCTTTTTCTGGTATGGAAGGTCAAGTAGTTGAAATTGACGATGAAAAACAAAAATTAAAAGTAAATATCGATATGTTCGGTCGCGCAACAAGTGCTGAACTAGATTTTGAACAGGTAGATCAAATTTAATATTGTTCTACTTTACTTAATGCAATAAACGAGCGGTACTTTCATGAGTATCGCTTTTTTTAGAGGTAGTTTCTTAAATGGATAATTGGCAGATACGATTAGCTGTAGCGTCAGATATGGATTGTTTAGCAAAGATTTATTTGCAATCAAGAATAGCCAGTGGTTGTTTTTTACCTATTGAAGAGTTAAAGTATGAAGATTTTTACAAAGATATATTTGATGAAGAAGTCTATGTCTATGAAATCAATCAAAAAGTCATTGGTTTTATCAGTATTTATCCACCAGATTTATTTATCCACCTTCTATTTGTTCATCCAGATTATTTTGCTCAAGGTGTAGGCAAGCGATTGTTAACTTTTGCTAAATCAAGATATGGTTTGCCGCTAACCTTAAAGTGTTTGGTGAATAATCAAAAAGCTATGCAATTTTATGAACAATTTGGATTCATTCAACAGCAAATGGTTCAGACGGCTCATAATAATTGCGATTATTATATATATTGTTTGCGAAAATGAGGTTGTTGCATGAAAAAGAAAGTTACTATCAAAGAAGTAGCCGCCAAATCAGGAGTGTCGATTGCGACGGTTTCCCAAATTTTGAATGGAAATGCAGACAAATTTAGTCCTAAAACGGTTGAAAAAGTCATGCAGGCGAAAGAAGATTTGGATTATCAGCCGGATTATTTTGCTCAACGGATGGTTATGAAAAAAAGTAAAACAATTGGGGTAATGATTCCTGATATCACCAATCCATTTTTTTCTTTACTATTAAAAGGGATTGAAAAAGTGGTGTATGGTCAAAAATATATTGTGATGCTTTGCGATGCAGATTTTAGCGTGCAAAAAGAAAGCGAGTATCTACAAGAGTTAATCCGCCGTGGTGTGGATGGGTTTATTATTGCTAGTTCCACTATTTCCAATCAAACGTTAAAGGAGCAATTGTCCAAAAATCAAGTGCCATATATTGTATTAGATCAAAAGAAATCTGAAGGTGTGAGTGATGAGATCTCTACTGATGATGTTACAGGTGGTGTGCTGGCTGCTAATTATCTATATGAATTAGGTCATGAAAAAGTAGCGCTAATTGGACCTAAAGATGCTCCAAGTAATATTCAAGCTCGTATTGAAGGTTTTACGAAGATTTATCCAGAATTTCTTTTTATAGATCAGCCTTTAACACGTGAAGGTGGTAAGATGGCGGTGGAAAAAGTATTAGGATCGGATGTAACAGCAATTTTTGCTTTAAATGATGAGATTGCCTTAGGGGTTATGTATCAGTTAAAGCAAGTGGGCAAGTCTATCCCTGATGATTATAGCATTGTGGGCTATGATAATTCACCGATGTCTGAATATGTGACACCAACTTTAACTACGATTGCCCAACCAACATTTGATTTGGGGAAAATAGCAGCTGAATTGTTGCTAGAACGGATACGCAACCCTAAACAAGCTTGGGCAAGGAAAGTCTTACCTGTAGAATTAATTAAAAGAAATACAACAGCACACTTGAAATAGCTTACAAAGTGTGCTATATTCTTTTTGTAAAGTTTTAAAACGTTTTAATAAAACGTTTTAATTGAATCGATTATCCGGATAAAAATTTTTTAGTAGGGGAGCTTATTTTATTATGAATACGATTACAGTTGTTGGAAGCATTAATTTAGACCGTACGATTCGCTTGACTCATATGCCGCAAGTTGGCGAAACCATGCATACGAAAGAAATCTTTTCTGCAGGTGGCGGTAAGGGAGCGAACCAAGCAGTAGCAGCCAAACGTCTAGGTGCGAATACATATTTCATCGGGGCTGTTGGCGAAGATGAAGCCGGCAAGTTGATGTTGGAATTGCTAAGCGAAGAAGAAATTAACCTAGATGCTGTGGCTCATGTGAAAGGGGAAGCTACGGGTCAAGCGTATATTATGGTGGATGATTTAGGCCAAAATAGTATTATGATTCACGCGGGTGCTAATAATGCTTTTACACCAGAGCATGTACAAGCGCATCAAGCAATCATTGAAAAGAGTGATTTTATTATTGCTCAATTTGAAAGTCATTTAGCTAGTACGATTCAAGCTTTTCAAATTGCGAAAAAAGCCGGTGTAAAAACGATATTAAATCCAGCGCCAGCCATGGAAAAAGTACCAGAGGAATTATTACGTTTAACCGATATTATTATTCCAAATGAAACGGAAACCGAAATCTTAACTGGTATTAAAATTACCGATGAAGTAAGTATGCAAAAAGCTGCTCAAAAACTTCATGATTTAGGCATTGAAGGGGTCATTATTACTGTGGGTAGTAAGGGTGCTTATTATGATGTGCATGGTGAAAGTGACATTGTGCCAGCCTTCAAAGTTGAAGCAAAAGATACAACCGCTGCAGGAGATACCTTTATCGGTGCTTTAAGTACAGTGTTGAAGAAAGATTTAAGTAACTTACGAGCAGCTATTTCTTATGGGAACCAGGCTTCTTCGTTAACAGTTCAACGCTTTGGTGCGCAACCATCCATTCCTTACTTAAATGAAATGAAACCAATGGAGGATCAATAATATGAAAAAATCAACAGTTATTAATTCAGATATTTCACGTGTGATTGCACAAATGGGGCACTTTGACTTATTAAGTATTGGTGATGCAGGGATGCCAGTACCAATGACTACAGAAAAGATTGATCTAGCGGTAACTAAGGGTGTGCCTAGTTTTATCGATGTGTTGGAAAATGTCTTAACAGAATTAGAAGTTCAAAAGATTTATCTAGCAGAAGAAATCAAAACCTATAATCCAGACATGTTGGCAAAAATTAAAGCGCTTATGCCGAAGGTGGAAATTGCCTTTATTCCACATAGTCAAATGAAACAAGACTTAAATCGTTGTCATGCCTTTATTAGAACTGGTGAAATGACACCATATGCCAATATCTTACTAGAAAGCGGCGTAGTATTTTAATTATTAGAAGGGATTTATTGATTTTATGAATACAGTAGCATTATTAGTCGGCTTAGGGCCATTGATTGGTTGGGGGATTTTCCCTACGATTGCTTCCAAATTTGGTGGACGTCCAAGTAATCAGATTTTAGGTGCGACTTTAGGAACCTTGATTTTTGCCCTTATTTTTAATATGACACAAGGAATCGCACTACCAACGGGCCATGATTTACTTTTTGCGATTCTTTCGGGTATTGGCTGGGCAAGTGCACAAATTTTGACATTTTATAGCTTTACTTTAATTGGTTCTTCACGTGCGATGCCAATTACAACTGCTTTTCAATTACTAGGTGCTTCTTTATGGGGAGTGATTGCTTTAGGTGATTGGCCAAGTGCAATGGATAAAATCATTGGCGCCTTAGCTTTAGTCTTAATTATTCTAGGTGCTTGGATGACGGTTTGGAGCGAACATAAAAATACTGAACATCAAGCCCATTTACAAAAAGCGGTATTGATTTTAGCTGTGGGTGAAATCGGTTATTGGGCCTATTCTGCTGCCCCACAAGCGACTAATTTAACAGGGATGCAAGCTTTCTTACCACAAGCAATTGGGATGGTCTTAGTCGCAGTAGTTTACGACTTTTACAATCATTTCAAGACAAACGAACCTTTAGCATTACAAGAAGCAGTCTCTTATAAACAAATTTTTTCAGGTTTCTTCTTTGCCTTTGCTGCATTGACTTATTTGATTTCTGCCCAACCAGATATGAATGGGTTGGCTACTGGTTTTATTTTGTCACAAACATCCGTAGTATTAGCGACTCTAACAGGGATTTATTTCTTAAAACAAGCAAAAACCAAAAAAGAAATGACTGTAACAATTTTAGGCTTGGTACTCATTATTTTTGCTGCAAGTTTGACGGTGATTGTATAAAAATATTAGAAGTCAAGGATTCTTGGCTTCTTTTTGGTATTTTGCTATAATTTTTATGTAAATTGAGATTAAGAGTTGAGGTTCATGAAAAAGTTAGAAAATCTATGGCAGCAATATGGCGTAAATCATACCCTTAACTTTAGTATGGTTAGAGAAAGAGTTGTGGATAGTTTTCCAAGGTTAACTTATCCAAAGGGAAAAGTAATTGTCTATCGTGGGGATTTTCCAGATTATATTTACTTTATTGTACAAGGACAAGCAGTTGGGACAAAGTACTATGAAGATGGTAGCCAATATGATTATTTTACACTTGATCATACAAATGGGAGTATAGGTTTACTTGAAGTAATGGCGAAGAAGCCCCAAATTATTGCTACGGTAACTTGTTTCACTGATCTAATTTGTTATAAGGTTCCTTCTGAGATAGTTTATGATTGGATTATGAATGATATCCAGCTATTAAGAGTGAGTGCTAATTTATTGTCGAATGATTTATATCGTAGTTCACGCAGAGATGGTCTTTTTAATCATTTAGAAGGTATTGATCGCGTGAGACAGTTTATGATAGAGTATTATCGCCAAAATAAGGTACAAAATGGTGAATTTGTAAAAGTGAATCTAAATAGATTACAAATTGGAAATCAATTAGGTTTAAGTATTCGAACTGTAAGTAGATCCTATCAACAATTAATAGCTAACGGAGAATTAACTAATCTTCAGCGCAAAATTTATATTGACGAACGAAATTACGAGCGATTAATAATGAATATGAAAAATATTGAATGAGGATGTCTCTAATGTGCCATATGGCCTATGGAGATTTCCTCTTTTTTTATATACTCAAGTTGTAAACGGTTTAAACTGATTGCAAATATAAATGAAAGTAGGCAAATTGAATGAAAAGAGGATTAAAGTATGATTTCACTTTATATGCATTAATGCTGATTCCTGTTGGTGTGTCATTAAATGTTGTTGGTTATCAATTATGTACTATTTTAAAATTACCGGTATTTGTAGACATGATTGGTACTTATTTGGTTGCTATGATTGCTGGTCCATGGGTAGGATTAGCTACTGGATTATTAGGTAATGTTGTGAATGGAATGCTAAACCCAATTGCTATTCCATTTGGATTGGTCTCAATGAGCGTGGGATTAGTTGCAGGGTATTTTTCAAGATGGCATTTTTTTAAGAATTTTATAGATATTATTTTCTCATTTATCATTTTAACAGTTGTTTCAGCATTCAGCGCGGCAATTGTAACTGTGTTTATGTTTGGCGGAATTACTGGTGCGGGTACGGATATTGTTACTGCTGCATTTTTAGCTACTGGAAAACAATTGTGGAATTCAGTGATGTCAACAAATATGATTACAGGGACTGTTAATACAATATTGAACTTTGCAATTAGTTACCTTGTGGTGCGCCGAATCCCTGATAGATTTCTAGTGAAGCTAAATTACGGTTCGATTTATATTTCATAAAGGATGTGAAGAAAATGAATAGTTTAGTTGGTAAGTGGTATCCGTCAACAAAATTGATGATTGTGTTAACAGCCATATTAGTGAGTATGTTCGCAACTGAAAATAGCTATCAATGGGTAATATTCGTGTTTACAATCTTGCTATGCATACTTTCAGGTGTGATTGTTGATTTTATAAAAGTTTTTCTAAAATCTATCTTTTTAATAGTTATCTTTATATTTTTAGTTCAAGTATTTATTGTAAGTAATCCAGATAGTCAAATTATATGGCTCTTTATTAAGTTTTCGAATGTAGGTTTGCAAAATAGTATTCAATTGTCTTCAAGAATTGTGGCTATTAGTTCGATAATCATTTGGTTTTTCTTAGTCACCAGTGTGAAGGATATTGTTTATGCAATGGAGAAGGCTCATTTTTCTAAAAAACTTACTTTTGTCATTTCTTCTACCATTCAATTAATTCCACAAATGTCTAAACTCTCGCAAACAATTACGGATGCACAAAAAGCACGTGGGGTAGAAACTGATGGAAATTTATGGGTACGAATGAAGGCCTTTATACCTATGATCGGTCCCCTTATTTTAACTTCGATTCAACAAACCGATGAAAGAGTGTTGACTTTAGAAGCAAGAGGTTTTTCATCTAGCAAGTCAAAAACATCTTATTATATTATACGTAAAACAATGGTCGATTATGTGATATGTATTGGGTGTGTAGTACTTTTAGTTTTATTTTTTGGAGGTTTATTATGAGTCTTATTAGTTTGCATAATGTTTCATATCAATATCCATTAACAAATGAATTTGTTCTTAAAGACGTGAATATTGAGATAGATCAAGGAAAAATATATGGCATAATTGGTCCAAATCAATCAGGAAAGACGACTCTTTGCAATATTCTACGTGGTTTTATTCCCAGTATTTTTATGGGCAATCTGTCTGGTGAAGTACTTTTTCAAGGAAAACCATTAAAAGATAAAAATATTGGTGAATTAGCGGAATATATCGGTTATTCTTCTCAAAATCCTTTTACACAAATTTCAGGTGTAAAGGATACTGTTGAAGAAGAAATTGCTTTTGGTATGGAAAATATGGGGTTGGATTATACGACTATGCACCAAAGAGTAACAGAAATCCTTGAGATGTTTCAGTTAGAAGATCTAAAAGACCGGAATCCTTTTGAGCTATCAGGAGGTCAAAAACAAAGAGTTGCCTTAGCTTCAGTCATTGCTTTAAATCCCGAAATAATTATTTTAGATGAACCAACTTCACAACTCGACCCTAAAGGAACAGAAGAGGTATTTAATGTTGTAGCTAGGCTTAAAAAACAAGGGAAAACGGTGGTAATTGTTGAGCATAAAATAGATTTATTGGCAGAATATTGTGATGAGATTATTGTAGTGAAGGATCATACTGTTTTATTGAAAGGTGACAGTCGTTATGTTTTTACTAATCCCTTGATGCGAGAAAATCAGCTTCCTATTCCTAAAGTTACAGCGTTTTATTTGCAACACGCTACTGAAAAATTACCGCTTACTCTTAGAGAGGTTCAGAGTTGGAAGGAGAGTGAAGAAAATGTCATTAGAACTAAAGAATGTTAGTTTTACTTATCCAAATGGGCTTACTGCAATTGAAAATTTAAATTTAAAATTTCATTTAGGAGAGTCAGTAGCCATTATTGGT
>NHCFJ05603__coassemble_560_pt1 | contig 59805 bp, 57 predicted proteins | sample NHCFJ05603__metabat2_high_PE_003 | metagenome-assembled genome bin NHCFJ05603 | reverse complement strand
CCTCCACTTTCTTTTTTACAAAACAGAATGACTACTACATTTACGTATTCTTCCAAGTAAAATAGTAGTCATTTTTTGTACATAAATCAAGGTTTTTTGGCGATTTTTTCATTAAAATATTAAATAGGCGAACAATTAGAGCTTTCCTCTCAGCAAACTATCAGAAATTATATTTTTGATTTCTTATTAAGAAAAAAACAACTAGCCAAACAGCACGTAACTTTTACTGTCTGACTAGTTGCCTCACATCCTTATTTACGGTGTTCAGCAGCTAGACATTGTGAAATTCGCCCTTCCGCTGTGAAAATCTCCTTTCATTTGATTTTCTCAGCGGAAGGTAAGCACACGAATTTCTTCATGTCTGGGCAAGCTGCTTCACATCCTTTATTCAAAGTAAGGTAGTTTTTTGGCTAGGTTTTCTTTGTTGACTTGGCGGGCACGGGCAATGGCCATGGTATGCTCACTAATGTCTTGAGTAATGGTTGAGCCTGCTGCAGTGGCACTGTTTTGCTCCATATTCACTGGTGAAACAATAATCGTGCCTGAGCCGATAAAGCTATTGTCGCCGATTGTGCTGTGGTGTTTATTCTTACCATCATAGTTGGCAAAAATCGTCCCGCAACCGACATTGATATTTTCACCTAAAGTTGCATCGCCGACATAAGTCAAATGTCCTACTTTAGTATCTTTACCAATCGTAGCTTTCTTCACTTCCACAAAGTTACCAACATGAGCATTCACACCGATATCTGCTTTTGGACGTAGATGCGCAAATGGACCGACATCTGCACCTGTGCGAACAATACTTTCTTCGACGACAGAATGTTTAATGGTCACGCCATCTTCAATCACACTATCAACAATTTCACTATGCGCCGTGATATGGCAATCTTGCCCAATCTTAGTTTGACCTTTTAAGATAACACCTGCTTCAATCACCGTATCTGAACCAATTGTAACATCCGCTTCAATATAAGTATTTGCTGCATCGACAAAAGTAACCCCGTTAATCATATGTTGACGGTTAATTCGTTTGCGCATGATTTGATTAGCAGTTTCAAGCGCCACACGATCATTAACCCCTAGTGATTCTTCAAAGTCATCCGTTTGATAAGCGGCCACTTTATTGCCAGCGTTTTTCAAAATTTCTAAGGCATCAGTTAAATAATATTCACCTTGCGCATTGTCCGTTGTGATTTGGCTTAGGGCTTCAAATAACAATTCATTATCGAAGCAATAAGTCCCGGTATTGATTTCTTGGACTGCGGCTTCTTGTGAATTAGCATCTTTTTGTTCTACAATTTTTTGTACATCACCCGCTTCTTTGCGGATAATGCGTCCATAACCAGTTGGATTGTCCGCATGAGCAGTTAATACAGTCACCGCTGCTTGATTTTGTTCATGATAGTCAAATAATTGTTGTAAAGTCGCACTAGTTAATAGCGGTGTGTCCCCACTAATGACTAAAGTTGTACCTTTTTTGCCTTCTAGCGCTTCTTTGGCTTGCATCACCGCATGACCTGTTCCTAGTTGTTCGGCTTGTAAGGCATATTGACTTCGACTGCCTAAACGTTCTTGGACCATTTCAGCACCATGACCCACAATCGTAATAATTTGCGCAGGCTGTAATTTTTCGACTTGCGTTAACACATGATCCACCATGGCTTTACCACATACCGGATGTAGCACTTTGTATAATTTTGATTTCATGCGGGTACCCTTACCAGCAGCCATAATAATTACATAACGATTTTCCAAAATATTCCCTCGATTCTAATTCAATTTTTCTTCGTATTCTTTAAAGTAATTCCCTGGTACAACGGAAATGGTCTTATCTTGGGTATTTACATCTTTAACAAATAATAACGAATTATACTCATCAATCACACGTTTACCTTTGAAATTTCCTTCAGCAAAGACGGTAATGCCGACTAATTCTGCTTCGAACTCTTCAATCAAGCTCTTCATCCCATTGACCGTGCCGCCGCCTTTCATGAAATCATCGACCACTAACACGCGTGAGCCACGACGTAAACTGCGCTTAGATAATTCCATTTTTTCGATACGTTCTGATGAGCCTGAAACATAATTCACGCTAACTGTTGACCCCTCTGTAATCTTAGAATCACGACGCACAATCACAAACGGTACATTTAAATAATAAGATACCGCTTGAGCAATAGGAACCCCTTTTGTCGCAACCGTCATCACAGCATCGATTTCTTTATCTAGATATTTTGAAGCGATAATGCGACCCACTTGGCGTAATAATTCTGGCTCACCTAAAAGATCAGATAAATACACATAGCCTCCTGGTAATAAACGGTCTTGTTCAGATAAACGTTCAGCTAATTTGTGCACATACTCATACGCTTCTTTTTCTTCCATCACCGGGATAAACACCACACCACCTGCAGCACCTGGCAAAGTTTCTAACAAGCCAATACCGCGCTCTTTAAAGGTCTTTTTCACAATACCTAAATCTTCACTAATAGATGATTTGGCAGATTCATATCTTTTTGCGAATAAACTTAGCGAAATCAACTCATGTGGATGTGACAATAAATAGTTAGTCATATCAATCAAGCGTTCACTCCGACGAATTTTCATAGATTCTTCTCCCCTCAAAAGCTATTTGTTCTTAATTTTAAGTTTTTCAAATATTTTCCTTTCCATTATAATCAAAAAATACGAGTTTTGCGAGAGTTTTTGCATAAATTATCGAAAAATGTTCGTAAAATTATCTAAATAAACATAAAAAGGCGAATGAAACCTGTCATTCACTCAAAATCATTCCTAGTTTGCAGCAAAAAACAGCCCTCTTATTTAGAAGACTGTCCATCATTTAGTTCTCACTTATTTTCGTTTTGCTTGAATGACTAGCATGCGCACCACATTTGCTACCAAGAAAATCGCAATATACACAAGTGTAATCGTCGCTCCTGGAGGGGTATCTAGGTAAAAGGAACTCATCAAACCACTCAACATTCCAACTAGACCAATCAACATACTTAAGTAAATGACCTGATTAAAGCCTTTACCCACTCGTAAACTTGTTGCTGCCGGTAAAACCATAATTGCTGAAACCAATAACGCACCGGCAATCGGAATCATGATCGCAATTGCCACCCCAGTTAAAATATTAAAACACATCGACATTAAGCGCACCGGCAACCCATCGACATGGGCCGTGGCTTCATCAAAGGTTAAAATATACATTGGTCGGCGAAAACGCAAGAAACTCAAGAAAATCACTACGAATAAAATGCCTAAAAACCACACTTGGCTATTGGTAATCGTCACAATCGAACCAAACAAGTAGGACTGAATACTCGTTGAAGAATTTCCGCCACTTAACTTCATCAAAACAAGCGCTAAGGCTAGGCCACCTGACATTAAAATAGCCACCGAAATCTCGGAATAACTATGAAACATACTGCGCAAATATTCCAGTAAAATTGCTGCTAAGATGACAATGAACAAGGTAGTTAAATTAGGACTTAAATTAAGGAAAAAGCCCAGTGCCACCCCCGCTAATGAGACATGCGATAAAGTATCGGCCATTAAAGATTGACGGCGTAAAACTAAGAATACCCCTAGCATCGGTGCAATACCTGAGATAAAAATCGCCGCTAAAAAGGCTCGTCTCATGAATTCATATGAAAGCAACGCCATGGGGAATCCTCCTTTCGCACCAAATGAATTTGGCGATCTGCATAATTTTTGATTTCTTCATGATCATGGGTAATCATCAAAATCGCTTTTTGGTGTTGATGGGCACTATGTCGTAATAACTTATAAAAATTATTGCGCGATTTTTCATCCATCCCAGTCGTTGGTTCGTCTAAAATGAAAAGATCTGGATCGGTCGCAAACACACGCGCGAGGCTGATTCGCTGCTTTTGTCCACCGGAGAGCTCTCCAATTTTTTTATGGCGCATCTCCCACATTCCCACGGCATCCAAAGCTTTTTTCACATGTTCGTGGTCGCGGTCCGTCAAGCGTTTGAACCAGCGATCTTTAGGAAAACGTCCCGACTGCACCAGTTCTAAAACCGTACTTGGAAACCCTACATTAAATGAGGCAATTTGCTGCGGAATATAGCCCACACTGAGTTTCTTACCCTCGATATTTTCTTTTGCTATCGTCACTGTGCCGGTCTTTGGTTTTAATAAGCCCAATGTCGCCTTCACTAAGGTCGATTTTGCCGCACCATTTTCCCCGGTTAAAGTAACAAATTCACCAGCATCGACATGATAATTTATCCCGGTTAAGACTGGCTCTTCATCATAATAAAAACTCAAATTTTCGACTTCAATATAGTGCATCTTTTCACCTACTTTTCATTCAAGGTTTGTTGTAAAGCTTGTAAATTTGCTTGCATCACGCTGAGATAATCCTCGCCATCTGCCAATTGGTCTTTGGTTAAACTTTCAAGTGGATTTAAGACTAGTAAGCGTACCCCAGTTTCTTTGGCTAGGGTTTTCGCTACTTTGGCTGAAGCATTTTCCTCAAAGTAAATCGTATGAATCTGCTCTTTTTGAATATATTTTTTCAACTCAGCTAAACGACTTGGTGTAGGCTCTTCATCTGGAGAAAGCCCAGTAACCGCCACTTGCTCTAAGCCATAACGTTTCGCTAAATAAACAAAAGCATCATGCTGTACGACAAACGTTTTATTCGTCGCTTTTTGTGCAGCCTCGCGATATTGTTGATCCAAAGCTTGTAGTTTTTTGATATAGGCTTGAGCGTTTTTCTTAAAGATTGCTTGATACTTTGGATATCGCTTGCTTAAGGCTTGTTGAATATTACTCACTTCTTTTTGCGCTAAGACCGGATCGAGCCAAACATGAGGATTAACATCGCCATGGTCATGATCGTGTCCATCGGCTTCTTCATCATGATGCTCATGTTCTTCTTCGCCACTTAATAACTGAATACCGGTGCTAGCTTCCACAAGTTGCGTGTGCTTAGCGTCAATATTTTGCTTCACATCAGCCATCCACGTCTCAAAATGACTACTATTATACACGACCAAGCCCGCTTCATTTAACTTTGCAATATCTCTGGCACTTGGCTCATAGTCATGCGGTTCTGTCCCTGCAGGAATCATTAACTTTACCTCACCTGTTTCGCCTACTACCGCCTTAGAAAAAGCATACATCGGATAAAACGTCGCCATGACTTGGACTTTTTGATTTTCTGACTGACTCGCTTTTTCCTGATTTTGACAACCAGCCAACAGCCCTATCGTAAATATTAATGTAATAACAGCTAAAATTCGCTTCATTTATTATTTATTAGTCCTTTCCTTAGGTTGTAAATCTAAATCGGAATGTAAATCGTAATATTCCGATTTATCCAGCATTCCCTAATTTAGCAGATAGTTTCGCAAGCGTCAAGGAAAATGACCATAGATTTTTTTTGAAAACTTTTTTTACTTTTTATTCAAAGTTTCTTCACAATTCTGCTTTATGATTTAAGTATCCCAATAAACAACCCTATATAAACACTTTTTCATTTTTAACTCCTTGTATGAAAAGCTAAATGGCTCAATGCTGTTTAGCTTTTCGTTGTTTAGACAGTGAAGTTGCAAAGAAAAAAATGAGGAATGCGCGTTTTTACACATTCCTAACGATTTATTCAAAGTTTCTTCATATTTCTCTATTAGTATATAAGTATCCCAATAACAACAACCCTTATAAACACTTTTTCATTTTTAACTCCTTGAACGGGCGTACCTATTCATTAGGTGCGTCTGTTTTTTTTTTTTTGCAATGAATGTGAATAATTTCCCAAAAATTCATTGAATCGTTTTTTTTATGTTATAATCTTTTTATAATCAAACAATTACAAAAGGAGTTTATGATGATTGAAATAAACAAGGTGGTGAAAAGCTTTCATCACAAAGAAGTATTAAATATTGAACAATTAACCATTCATAAAGGGGAAACTGTGGCAGTCATGGGGATGAACGGTGCTGGGAAATCCACTTTAATCAAACTTATTTCTGGGTTATTAAATCAAGATCAGGGCACGATTTTCGTCGATGGTCTGGCAAATATCGACCGTCATATCCACCGAAAAGTTAAATTCGTCTTAGAAAGCGGACGTGGCTATTATGACTATTTGACTGCCATGCAAAATATCCACTATTTTTTGAAACTAAACCAACTCTCGGTCAAACAAGTGCAACAAGAAATGTTAGACTATTTCGAATGGTTTGATTTCACTCCGTATCAAAACACCTTGGTCTCTGAGCTTTCTCAAGGGAACCGCCAAAAACTCTCCTTAATTATTGCGCTCTTATGCCAACCAGAAATTCTCTGTTTAGATGAACCGACTAATGGCTTAGATGTAGTCAGCAAGCGTAGATTAGGAGAAACGTTAGCCAAAATCCAGCAAAAGCGCGATTTAACCATCATTATGACCACCCATGATTTTACCTTCACCAAAGAGTTTGCCAGTCGAATCTTAATTATGAACCAAGGCAAACTCACCAAGGATGGATCATTTACACAATTATTTGGACGTGAGCAAGATTGGTTGAGTTATCATTTCACCTGTCCACTGGAAAGCAAAGAAGCCTTGCGAGCAAAATTTCCTGAACTTCACTTTGAAGAAACACAAGAAACGATACAGTTTACGTGCAAAGAAGAAACGCAAAAAGATGAGATTTTACGCAACTTTAAAGTCTTGAGTTTTAAGGTTGAATTGCAGGATATGGATGACATTTTATACGAGGTGATTGCATGAGTTTAAGTGATTTAACGCGTGAATTTTTCCGCCAGTTGCAAGAAATGGGCCAATTTAAATTAAACTTACTTTTCGCTAACCTCTCCATCGTAATTATGGTTTCGGGTTATTTAGATTATTTTACGGGCCACCAATCTGTTGAAGCACTCTTTTTCTTGCTATTTACCTGGTATTTTGCCACCCACAGTATCACGCATCCAACGTTTTTTGTAGAAGATGAAGTCTATGATCGCACTCTCATCAGCGTAATTCAAAGTCGCAAAAGCTTGGTTAGTGTCTTGTTGTTAAAGATTATTGTGCAGATGCTAATTGATTTGGTAAAGGCGATTCCACTATTCTTATTGATTGCCTTCGTTATGAAAGTACCGTTTAATCATGGCGTTGCAGGGAGTCTCCTGATTTTTCTACTTTGCTTTGTGGTTATTTTTGGTCTGTATGGAATGGGCTTAGGATTTGCCGGATTTAGCCTTTTATATAGTCGCACTTCAAGTGTTACGGGGTTAATTTCGTATTTTATGCTCTTTTTTACCGGAATTTTAACACAGTCTACCAATCTCGTCCTTACTTATTTGTTTCCTTATCAGTATTTACGCGCCTTTATTCTACAACCCAATTTGGCCACAGCGAGCATTCTTGGTCTATATGCAATTATTTATTGGGTGATTGGCCTACTCGTCTTTTACGCCCTCTTTTCACACGCAAAAAAGAAGGGAGCGATTTTCAATGTATAATGAATTCCTGCGCTTTATCTATAATAAAAAACGCTATGGCTTCGACAGCTTCTCAGATGGGCTGTATTTAGTCATCTTTTTATGCGGGACCTTACTGATTTTAAAAGGAAATCCTGAAGTGAATCTCTTTTTATATCTACTCTTCTTTGCCTTTACCAATATGATTGTTTTAGCCAATGAAGAATTAGAATATGAAATACGCACCGATCAAATCAAATATCTCGAGCTTTCTAGCCAAGGCGTCTTTCAAGTTTATGCTAAGCGAGCGGTGATTTATTTCACCTACTCTGCACTGTTGTTTTTACTTTGCGCAGCCTTTATTTCACCTGTAAGTATTCCCGTACAATTAGGTAGTTTATGGGTCGCGCTATTTTGTGGTATTTTATTTTTTGCCTTATATCAACTCGTAATTTTACTAACCATTCGCTATCAAAGAATTTCAGTCGTGGTCGATTTCTTTTACACAATTCTCTTGTTTTACTCTGGGATGGTTTTTCCACTCAAACACGGGTTTAGTTTCGGCCAATTTCTCGTACAAACTTTTTTATCTTAAAAACAAAAAAACAAGCAATCCAACAATCACGGACTGCTTGTTTTTTTGATTTACGAGCTTAATCTGTGTTCGGCGACTAGCTACTTCGGCGTATAAGCCAATCCATCTGGGAAAGTCTTTACTTCTCGGACTTTCCCGACGTCTTGGAAAACCTTATCCGCTCGTGGCTGTTCAAGTCGCTACACATCCTTAGTTTTACTTTTCTAATTCGTTCACCAATGCTTCTAGTTCGTCTAGGCGTTGTTCGAAGACTTGCATGGCTTCTTTTAGATAATCTGCTTTAGTCATATCTACGCCGGCTTTTTTCATCACTTCGATTGGGTAGTCACTATTACCAGCTTTTAGATAGTTCAAGTAGTTTTCTAAGGCATTTTCTTCCTTGCCTAGAATCTTCTTCGCTAAGGCAGAGGCAGCACTAAAGCCAGTTGCATATTGGTAAACATAATAATTGTAGTAGAAGTGAGGGATACGTGACCATTCATAGCTGATTTGTGGATCACTTGTTACTGCATCGCCATAGTAGCGTTTGTTCAAGTTGCCATAATAATCATTTAAGAATTCAGCAGTTAATGGTGTACCTTTGGCATCTTCTACATGAATAAAGTGTTCAAATTCCGCAAATTGGGTTTGACGGAAAACAGTTGCCTTAAAGCCATCTAGATAGTGATTAAGTACAAAAGCTCGAACTTTAGGATCTTTTTGTGTTTCTAATAAATATTCAGTTAAGATATTTTCATTCGTTGTAGACGCAATTTCAGCTAAGAAAATCGAGTAATCACCGTATACATATGGTTGATTTTTGCGTGTGAAGTAACTATGAACAGAGTGTCCCATTTCATGAACCAAAGTAAATAATTGGTCTAGGGTATCATGCCAGTTTAACAAGATGTATGGGTTGGTGTCATAACAACCTGATGAATAAGCCCCACTGCGTTTACCTTTATTTTCCACCACATCAATCCAGCGGTTTTCAAAAGCTTCTTTCACCACAGCTAAGTATTCTTCGCCCATTGGTTCTAATGCTTTCATCGCTTGTTCGGTTGCTTCTTGATAAGAATATTTCAATGAACTTTCACCTAAAAGTGGTGTGTAGACATCGTACATGTGCATTTCATCTAAGTTTAATAAACGTTTGCGCAAAGCCATGTAGCGGTGTAACAATGGCAAGTTTTCATTAACCACGCTAACTAAAGTTTCGTACACACTTTCTGGAATATGGTTGCCACTTAATGCTGCTTGACGGGCGGATTCAAAATGACGCACTTTGGCAGCATAGTTATGACGTTTCACATTAGTACTTAAAGTGGATGCAAAGGTACGTGCAAATTGTTGATACACTTTATACAAACCTTCAAAGGCATCTTTACGTACACGACGGTCAGTGCTTTCTAATAATTGACCATATACCCCATGAGATAACTGGACTTTTTCGCCTTTTTCATCTTCAATCACCGGAAATTCTAAGTCGGCATTGTTTAAAACAGAGAAAGTATCCGCTGCAGCGCCAAAAATTTCACCGGCACCAGCTAATAATGCTTCTTGTTCCGCTGGTAAAATATGTTCGCGATTGTCCACGATTTGTTGGATATAATGGCGATAAAGACTTAATTCTGGTAACTCATCGAAATAACCCCAAATTTTTGCATCCTCTAAAGCTAATACTTCAGGTTCAAACCAGGCAATGGCTTCACTAGCTTTAGCGACTAAGGCATTGGCACGTGAATGTAGCGCTTGATCTGTCGCATTGGTAGTGTCTTGGTCATTGCGTAAATGAGAGTAAACATAAAGCGTTTCTAATTGGCGCATCACATCTAAGCAATATTCTAAAGCAGCTAAAAAGGCTTTGGCACCATTAGCTAGTGTTCCTTGATAGTTGCTTACTTCTGCCAAACGATCATTTAATGCGGCAAATGCTTCTTCAAAGGCTGCATCGTCTTTAAAAATGACAGATAAGTCCCAAGTTAATTCTTCTGGTACTTCAGAACGTAATGGTAATTGTTTTGTTTCTGACATACAAACACCTCGTATAATTAAATTTTAATCATCTCTAAGTATTATAACACATATCTCTCATTTGAAAAAAGGTTTGCACTTAATTTTTCGCATTCGATAAAGATTTCCTCTAATATTTCTGCTTGATTCAAAAACGGATAATCCCAAGTAAAAGAATAAATTTTTAATGCTTTTAGCCAAGACGGATAGTCACCTGTCTGTAAATACAACATCCGTAAAATCAACAAATCGTGCTCAAACAAGACGTGATAAGGACTTGGCATATAGCACCACCCAGGTAAAGCGAGGAGATTTTGCTGATGGAGATAGCAAAACTCTTGTAAATCCATGATATGTTGCTGCCGATGAAATAACTGATTTTGCAAATAAAATTGGTATTCCTTCACCGTCCAGGAAAAAGACTGTACAGGTGGCAGCTGCAATTGAAACACTGACTTCAACTTCAAATCAGCCAAAGGGATCTCGTTACAATCATAGAAGTACCCACGGCGATAATGCCAACGGAGATTACTATAGTATAAAAGGACATTGCGCTTTTCATCCAAGCCATAAAATTGAAAAGCCGTTTGTTTTCTACCACGACAAATCATCGCCTTCACCAAAGGACGTAATTGATGTTTTTTAGGCTGCAATTTGCGTCCCACTAGCCACCAGGGATGATAATTTTCAGAAAAATAGCCTTGATTACGCTCTTGAAAACGTGTGGTAGATAACGGGGAACACTGCATTTCTATGGCAATTTTTCCTACTAAAAGATCCGGTCGCTGCTTTAATTGTGGCAAATAAGCCTCCATCTGTACGGGCAAATTTTGCTGTAACAACCATTGATAAAGCTGATTTTTGGCGCGTAAATGCTCGGCCGTCTCTCCTTCACTAAAACTCTCACAGGCTTGGTGTTTGAAATGGGCAAAATGAGCAATTTTATGCTTGCCTCGTTTTAACTGAACTTTTTGCTTACAAGCGGGACAAAAATAATGTTGACTGCGTTTTGCTTGATGCGCATAAGTCATGATTTGCTGTTCATTCATCGCCAAAAGCATCGACATCACCTCTACTTAATACATACGCAAAAAAAAGAGAAAACCTTGTCGTCAAACAAAATTTTCTCTTTTTTATTATGGTAATGTCCGCACAAGATACACTTCCTCACAGAAACCTTTGAGGGCATTGTAGATTCTTTGGGCACGCGAATATTTCTGACATAAGGCAAAGACAGTCGGACCACTGCCACTCATCATCGCCACGTCGGCACCAAATTTCAACATTTTATCTTTCATTTTTTGGACAACGGGATATTTTTGAATCGTCACACTTTCCAAATTATTGCCCATATTTGCAATCATCGCCTGATAATCTTGGGCTTCAATCGCGGCAATCAAATCATCAATCGGCACATGCTCAAGCTGGGTCGCATCCACGATTTGAAAGATTTTACGGGTCGATACACTGATTCTAGGCTTGACCAAAACCACCCAACACTGCGGCATCGAGACAATGGGTTCCACAATTTCGCCTTTACCACTGATTTTTGCGGTCGTCCCATGCAAACAAAACGGCACATCGGTACCCACTTGCATGCCGATTTCGATTAACTCATCCATGGATAATCCTAAGTCCCACAAACGATTCAATCCACGTAAGGCTGCGGCACAATCACTACTACCACCGCCCAAACCAGCTGCTACCGGAATGCGTTTTTCAATCGTGATTTTGACCCCTTTTTGAATCTGATAACGTTTCTTTAAAATTTCTGCGGCTTGATAGACATTATTACGCTTATCGACCGGCAAAAAGGCTTTATTACTTGTGACAATAATCTCATCAGTTGGCAGGGACTCAATCTTCAAATGATCAGCTAAATCCACACTAGCCATCACCATCTTAAGCTCATGATAGTCATCTGCTCTTTTGTATAATACGTCCAGTCCAAGATTAATCTTCGCTGGGGCTTTTTCGTAAATTTCCATCGGCCTCACCTATCTCTTTAGACTCTTTGTTGTCCATTTTAACATAGAGGACGCCTGCTTGCCTAGTCGCGCGTGTTGTGAGGTGTATCATAGAACAATGCTTGCTCCAATTCATCTAGCGTATAATAGTTCCCTTTCTTCATTTCCAAATAATTGGCATCGATTGTTTCTTGCAGATATTTTAATGCCGCTTCTTTTTCCTTTTCTTTTTCCAAATTTAAAATCTCTATTTTTTTATCCATCATCCCTCATTTCTATTGCCATTTTACCACAGTTTATCCTTTTTCACGCTTCCAAACGCACGACTTCATCAAAGTAAGCAGCACGTTCAGGTGTTAGATGATGGGTAATGGTTAAATAGGTTAAATCCGGTTGCTTTAAAAATAGTTGCTCAATTTTCTGGGCATTTTGCTGATCTAAATTGGCTAAAGCTTCATCTAAAATCAAAATCTCACGCGGATGCAACAAAGCGCGAATGAGGCCAATGCGCTGTTTTTGCCCAGTGGAAAGCGAATGTTCATTGATTGACTCAGCTAACTTACTTTGAAAATCGGTTAAATTCATTTGTTTCAATAGGCAAAGCAACTGTGCATCTGTTATCTTTTCATCCCACAAAGTTAAATTGTTTCGCAAAGTATCCTGAAAAATATGCGTCTGATTGCTCACAAAGTTGATTCTTTTTAGCAAACTATTTTCATCTAACCTCTGTAAATCTGTTTCGTTATAAAAAATTTTGCCGTGATAATCGCGCAAATTGCCCAATAGTAATGCAAGTAAAGTTGATTTGCCACTGCCAGACTGCCCAACAATGGCATATTTCTTCCCACGTTCCAAGTTTAAAGATAAATTGGTAAATACTTCTTGGTCCCCAAACTGATATCCGACTTTTTCCAATTGAATTTGCTTGAAGTTTTCGGTAAATTTGCGACGTTGTATCTGGCTTTCTGAATGAAATTTTTGAAATATTGGTCGCACGGATGCCATCGAGACACGCAATTGATTAAAGGTCGTCAGCGAATTAAAAATATTTCCCGCAATTTGTCCCACCGAAGAAATCGCCCCAATCGAAATTTGTCCTAATGCAATCAGCATACCAGTCAGTAATAATACGCCGACTTGACCGATAATTGAAAAGAGTGCCATCACAACTTCAATTGCGGTACTTTTTTGGGTAAATTTCATCTTTTCAGCCATGAAGTGACGCATGATTTTCAAAAACTGTAGACTGATTACTTGCTTCCTACCAGCATAATATAACGTCGAATATCCTGCCAATTGATCGTTCATCGCTGCCACAAAACTTTCATTCGCTTTTGAAAATCGCCCCATTACCTGTTCCATCTTTTTAGCGAAAGGTTGCGGCAAATAGGTCAGCGCCAACGTTAACCCAATTGTCAAAACAACAATCCGATAATCAAAATTTAATAACGCTACAATTGAGAAAAGAGTGGTAAAAATCGTTGATAGTAAACTATAAAAACTTGCAAAACCTGATTGTTCAATAATTTGAATATCATTATTTAAAATCGACAAATGCTCCCCTTGATCCTTTTGCTTAAAACTTTGAAAAGGTGCCTGCTGTATTTTTTGCAAATAATCATTGCGAATCAAGATACTCATCTTCTGCATTAACCATGTCTGAAAAACGGTACACACATAAATCAGCAACAAATAACCTAGGTATGCCGCCAAGTTACACCCTATCCAAAATAGAAAGCCATAAAAATCTTTTTTTACCAATGCATCGGTCATCACAGACAGCATAACTGATGCCAATACAAGACTCGCTGACTGCAATGCCAAAAGTAGCATCAATACTAGATTTTCAAATTTATAGGCGAATAGATATTTTTTCATAATCCTTGACCTCCACTAAAATAAACCTATAGAAGTTGTTCTTCCATAGGCCTAGTGTAAGGTATGTTCAACAGATTGCTTCAAAATTGTCATATAGTGGAATTGATTAGTTCCTCATAAACACGCTCATGAGCTAACCGTAAATTTTCTGCTTCTAATGTTTTGAGGGTAGCTAAAACTGCCATCATTTTTTGCTTTCCTTGTTCTTTTTTGCCCGACTTAAATAAGTAGATTCCCAAAACAAATTGATATTCCATACGATCATAAAGTGCTGTTTCCGGAATTCTCAGTTGTTGTAGAAGTTCTAAGTAATTCTTTGCTAAATCCAATAAATCTCTCTCTAAAAAAATGGCCACAATATTGATTAACAGTTCAATTCTGGCCTTTTGATTTGCCTCATTACTGCCAAAAAGCGTGGTCTTAAAGAGAATTTCACGCGCTAAAGCTTCGATTACTTTATCATTTAACGCAGACAAACTATTGCCAAAAATAATTAATTCACGCTTGCCCCACTGTTCAATTGAAAAGAGGTAATCAGAAATTGCCATCATTTTTTCATTTGCTATAGGTTGATTGGTAAGGTTGACTAAGAAGGATTCAATCATAATTGCATTGTATAGAAAAGTTTTTTGTTTGCTTTCCTCATATTTTTTCATTTCAGCTTGATAAAATTTCTCTAGTGCAAAAGAATTTCCTTGATAAAACGCTGAGCTAACCTTATCTAATAATTTCTCAGTAGCAGTGGCTCGTTCATTGGCTAAAATACCGTAGAATTCCTCAATACTTACATCCAACTTTTCAAGCAAGAGTAAGAAGCGTGACAAGGAGATTTCTGATTCGCCCCGTTCAAATTTAGATAAAAAAGAAACCGATAAAAAATCCCCTGCTACATCTTTTAGTGTTAAATTTTTGGATAATCTAAACTTTTTAAACAATGCCCCCATCTCAGTTGTGTCAAACATATGCAATCCTCTCTTCCAATTATTCTTAGCTAGAGTATAACATGGAATGATCCAGTTCACATTTCAATTCCACTATATGACATTTTTTTCATTTACAGATATTTATTTATCCCGGATATGCAAAAAAACTGGCAGCTGAAAAGCAACTACCAGTCAAATGCTATTTCATTAAACTTGTCCTGAAGTTGGATTGTAGACTCCTTCAGATTCACGTTTAGCTCCAAAAACATCGCTCACAGCAAAGCGTACATACTTCACACATAGTCGGTTCTTATACGCATAAACCAAATGAAGCAGACCATCTTGACTTTGATAAAGTGTTGGATATTCATATTGGGCATTATTGGTCTTATTTTCAATACCGATAAAGCCTTCTGCACTCTCAAAGATACGTCCCACGGGCCAAGTACGACCGCCATCTTCTGAAATCGAAACAGCTACTGGATTACGCAAACCTGGCCAAGCAACCTTCCCAAACTCTGGATTTGTCGCTGCATTTAAATTGTAGGCTAAAGCAATTTCACCTGATTGTAAACGAATGGCACTAATACTTGCATTATTATTTGGTAAAACCGACTTCTCAGGCACAGTCCAACTATCGCCATAATCATAAGAGCGGCTGATATAAATATGATCAGCGAAACGACTACGCATAAAGGCAACTAATTCACCATCGCCTAATTCCACGACATTGGCATGAACACGACCATTACTTTCTGGCATTCGGACCTTTTTCCAAGTCTTTCCTTGGTCATCAGAAATTCGAAATTCAGTTGGATCATTGGTTAAACCTTCAGGAGAGTCTTCACAAAGCCAAGTTGAAAATAGCCAGCGACCATTACTCAACACTTGAATGGCTTGTCTAGAAAATGTTCCTTCTTCAGGGAATAAGACAGTAGGTTCATCCCAAGTTTGGCCTTCATCACGAGATTTTTGTACCATAATAATTGAAGTAAATTGCATATTATCTTTGCCTTCTTGACGCGCCAATTGAGAAGTATAGATTAACCAAATTTGGCCATCTGGTGCACGGAAAAAGGCAGGATTTTGTTCACTTCGATTGACGCCTTTTGATACAATTGTCGGAGTTTGCCAGGTTTGCGTATTAGGATCTAACTTCGCCACAGCAATCGAAATATCCCCACTCCCTTCAAAACTTCCAGCAAACCAAGCACAAAGCATGCCGCCGTCTTTGGTTTCGATTAAAGCAGGGGCATGAGCAGTCGCATTGCCACCAGTTGGAATTAACCCAAAATCAATATTTAAGAAATCATCATGATAAATCACACCATTTGGATCTGATACACGTACAGTTGGTAAGTTCATTTTATTCCCTCATTTCTAGATTAATAAACGCTTTCATACTTTGAAAAGTTGAACCTGATGAGAACCGCCCATCAGGTAAATTTTTTTAAGAATTTTCAGCTAAACGAATCGCGTAGTCAATTGCATTTTCTAAGCTTAATTCACTGGCACTCCATTTACCTGCTTGATCAAAAGCTGTACCGTGGTCTACCGAAGTACGAATAATTGGCAAACCTAACGTAATATTCACACCTTGAACTGCTTGCCAACTTTGCTTTTCTTGATCATATACAAAACCTAACAATTTCAATGGAATATGCCCTTGGTCATGATACATCGCCACGACAATATCAAACATGCCCCCATTTGCCTTAGAAAAGACGGTATCTGCCGGAAGTGAACCAAATGCATTGATTCCTTCTGCCTTAGCCGCTTCTACTGCCGGATTAATTTCTTCAATTTCTTCACGACCAAATAAACCATTTTCCCCACAGTGAGGATTCAAGCCAGCAACAGCCACACGCGGATTTTTGATACCAAGATTTTTACAAGCTTTATCTGCAATGCGAATCACATCTAAAACACGCTCTTTGGTTGCGCGATCACAAGCCTCACGCAAAGACACATGGGTTGAAACATGAACGACACGCAAATTACCATCTGCTAGCATCATTGTGTATTTATCCGTATGTGTAAGGTCTGCATAAATTTCGGTATGTCCGGCATAGTGATGACCAGCCAAGTTTAAGGCTTCTTTATTTAATGGATTGGTTACGGTAGCATCAATTTTTTTATCGAGTGCTAATTCAATCACTTTTTTCACATATTGAAAAGCCGCATTACCCGCCATCGCCGAAACTTCGCCAATCGCTAATTGATCGATATCAACAGCTTTTAAATCAATTAAATCAATCGTGCCATACACATATTTTCCTTGATCAGGCTCTTCAACGACATTTATTTTTAAATCTAGTTCTGGATGCGCTTGTAAATATTTTTCAACCACACAAGCATCACCGACTAGTAAAGGCTGACAACGTTCATATAAATCTTTTTTGGCAAAAGCTTTAATAGAAATCTCAGGTCCAATACCAGCTGGATCGCCTAAAGTAATTCCAATTCTTTTCATGACGTATGACCTCCTATAATACTTCTAAATAAATCTTGCGTGCGTCTTCTGGAGTTACTTCACGCATATTGTTCACTAATAGACGAGTCACTTGCATCCCCGCTTCAACTAAAACATCTAAATCTTCTTTGGGCACATTAAATGTTTCTAAGCTTGTTGGAATTTCTAATGTTTTCACGATTTCTCCCATTTTTTCAATCATATAGTTAGCTTTTTCATCAACTGTTGTTAAGTTTTCAGTTGGTTGATGTACCACACGATCATAAGCTAAAGCCAAACGTTCTTTAATCACTGGTTCATTAAAACGCATCACTGGCATTAATAAAATCGCATTAGAAACCCCATGAGCAATATGGTATTTGCCCCCTAATGGATAAGACAAAGCATGAACGGCGGTTGTACCTGATGCTGTAATCGCCACACCGGCATAAAAAGAACCAAGTAACATTTTATTTTTCGCATCCATTGCTTCTGAATTCGTGCATGCTTCAATAATATTATTCATAATTAAATCTAAAGCTTCCAAGGCAAACGTATTGCTAAATGGATTAGCCTTAGTTGAAGTGAAACATTCAATTGCGTGACATAAAGCATCTACTCCAGTCGCAACCGCAATTTTCATTGGTAAGTTTTTAATCAAGCGACCATCCAAAATGACAAAATCCGCAATCATTTCTGGATTCACAATACCGACTTTTAATTCTTTTTCTGGTACTGCAACAATACTATTTGGTGTTGCTTCTGATCCAGTTCCGGCAGTGGTTGGAATCATCAATGAAGGGACTTGTTTTTTTGCAAGCAATGGATTATCTAATAAATCTTTGACCGTATATTCATCTGTTGCCAAAATAGACGCCAATTTGGCCACGTCCATCACACTACCCCCACCGACAGCAATAATAAAGTCAGCACCAGTCGCTTTAAACGCATCAACCATGTGTTGTGCTTGATGATAATCCGGTTCAGCTGGGATATCAGATAAAATTTCATAATCTTTGCCTAATGAATCTAAAATTTGTATTGGGATTTCAAGTAAGTTGGCACCTAAAATTCCTTTATCAGTAAAAATCACAATTTTCTTAGCATCTTTGACTAAATGTTCAATATTTTCTAAACCATGTTCTCCAGCAAAGATATTTTTTGGCATTTTTAAACTGTAATCAACTAACATATGTATCGTTCTCCTTTGTATGCTTGATTTGTTGTTGTATTTCTATGAATAAATTTTCTGAACCAAAACCGCCAGACTTCGTAATAACTGCTAATTGTTGGCCTTTGTATACCAACTCAGAATAAACTACTCCTGGACTCAACTCTTCTCTAGGCGTTAAGTCTGTGACATGTAACACTTCCATGGATTGATGTAGCGTATCCCCACCTGTAAAGAATAAAGTTTTTTGGATATTTTGAGATAATATCTTTTCGGTCAACTTCCCTAATGATTGAGCAATACGAAAACGGATTTGTTCTCCTTTTAAACCTATGTGTTGTGCTACTTCTTGTAAGTCTGACGTTTGACTATAGGTTTCAAAAATAAGAAGTTTTGGTTGCTGTAATAATTGAGATATTTCTTTAAATGTCCGTTTTCCTTCATCCGTTTCCCAATAATCTTGGCTTAGAAGTTGCTGAGAGGTCAAAGCAACTCTGTGCGCTCGCTGTTGACTAGCTGTTTCGATTTGTTGGATGGTGATTGGATTTACCGAACCACAAATGACCACTAATGGATAACAAAGACACGTCTTTGCATGCTGTCGTTTGGTAAATAATTCTTCTGCCAAAACATTCGCAAATCCTGCACACCCAGCAGTTAAATGCAATAATTGCTTTTGTTCCAACCAATGATAAGTCCTTCGTAAATCTTCTTTGTCTTGGCCATCAAATAAATATAATGCAGCATCAACAAAATCTTGGTTTACATCTACTAGCTGACCATAAATCTCGGCTTCGTTTTGTAATCTTAATAAAATATCATCCTCTAACACCGGTTCATAAGGATCATGGCCAAATACACTCTGAGAAACCAACACTTCTTCAATGTATAATTTTCCTTGTCTAACACTGCGCTTATAATCGGGAAAAGCAGGAACAAAGCCAATAGATTCTTGACCGAAATGATCGCTCACCGCTTTAAGCTCGGCACTAACATTTCCACGCAAAGCTGAATCCACTTTTTTATACAGATACTGATAACCTAGTGACTGACAACTACAAAGAACTTCACGGATTCGCTGATAAGCCTGAGAGGGAGCTAAGAAACGTGACTCAGTATCAACTACTAAAACCTCGGTTGCTTTTTTCAGATGTATTTTTTCTAATTGGCGTTGTGTAGTTACCTGAGTTGCAATCCCTAAATTTGCAAATTGCACCCCAGTATCCAAAGCCCCAGTAAAATCATCTGCTATAACCAATAATCGTACCATTTTCTCACCTCCATGCTTTGGCTGTTACACTTTACCAGTGATTCACTTGATAATTCTATTTTAATCAAATCTATTCCTTTTTAGAACAATATACCTACTATATTTGTTTAATTTTGAAACCATTTTCCAGAAACCGCTTTTAATTTCAAATAAACCGTCTATAATTGTTTATATATGAAACGAAAGGGTGAAAAAAATGGTGAAACTACTCGGTATCGCACCTTACGAAGAGTTAATGAGTGCTATGACTCAAGTTAGTCAACAATTTGAACAGTTAGAGATTGATTTATATACCGCTGATTTAGATGAAGCGACAAAACTAATTAAGCAACTTCCCTTAGAAAACTACGACGCGATTATTTCACGTGGGGGAACGGCCAAATTACTTCGCAAAAATGCTTCACTACCGGTGATTGATATTCCGATTTCAATCTATGATATTTTAGGAGCCATCAAACTAGCCAACAATTATACCGAACATTTTGCAATTATTGGCTTTTCAAATATTACCGAAATTGCCCATCAAATTTGTGATATTTTACAGTACAATGTGCAGATTATAACGATTGAGGATACTAAAAACATCGCCAAAACACTACAAGAATTGAAAAACGCTCAACTAGAAATGCTACTATGTGATGTTGTTACCTATAAATACGCCCTAGATCATTCAATGAACGCGATTTTAATTACTTCTGGTTTAGAAAGTATCAAACACAGCTTCACACAAGCTATTTCACTCGCTAACAATTTAAAAAGTAGTAAAGAAATGAATCTGCTTTTAAGTCAAATTATTATGGCACAATCGCAAAAAATTCTTCTATTTGATCGTCAACTTCATGCCAACTTTAGTAATATCGACAGTGCGTTACAAAAATCTATTCTGCACTTTTTGAGCAGTCGATTAAGTGACGAAAAAGAACAAGTACTCTATCACACCCATCACAATCAAGTCTATCAATTACGAGTAAAGCAATTGCATATTGAAATGAATCGCTTTTTCCTATGTGAAGTGAAGAAATCAACGCCTCCGATTATTAATAATAGCTTTGGAATTGATTATTTAAACTATGATGAAGTACAAGATTCCATGAATAAACGTCTGAACTTGGCCGGATATATGCAAGAAAGCGCCAAAAATCAAATTGAAAAACTCAGTCATGCCTACAATGCAATGATTATTTATGGTGAAGAAGGAACCGCTAAAACAAGTCTTGCTTACCTTGCCTACTTGCATCAAAAAAATAAGACACAAAATCTGATTGTCATCAATAGTAAACTCTTAAATGAACGAACTTGGAAATTCTTACTTAATTCAAGCAATGGACCGTTAGTCGAAACCAATCATACTTTTTTATTCCGCAATATTGAGCAAGTCAGCATGAACGATATCGAAAAACTTTTAACCATTATTCATAACACAAAATTATTGAATAAAAATAACCTACTTTTCACATATAATACAAAAGAACAAGAAGCCGATATGAAAATTTTCAACCAATTGATGTATCAACTCGATTGTTGTAACGTATATTCGCCTAGCATCGCCGAAAGAAAGCACGAATTACAAGGCATTATCACACGACTACTCAACCGCATGAATATTGAATGTAATAAAGAAGTCCTAGGATTTGAGCCAAATGCCTTACAAGCGTTACTGCAATTCCAATGGACAGGCAATCTCCATCAATTACAACGATGCATCAAAAAGCTAGTATTAAACGCCAATGGTTACTATATTTCTGAAAATCAAGTATTAGAACTCTTACAACAAGAAAAAAATAGTTTCCATGTCCAACAACTTACTCAAGGTGCTCAACCACTGATTATGCAAAACAAAACATTATTTGACTATACGCAAGAAATTGTTTTAGCTGCCTTAGATCAAAATAATGGCAACCAAACCAAAACAGCTAAACAGCTTGGCATTAGTCGGACCACTTTATGGCGCTATTTAAAAAATGAATAGACAAAAACAGACTAGGAGGCCACATCAATGGTGCTGCTAGTCTATTTTTTGCAGAAAAAAATACCTTGAACACCGGCTTTTCGGCATTCAAGGCGTAAATCTTATTATTATGATTTTCTCAAAATATGGATGGCAAACCCACCAAATTCACCTGCAAGATAAATATTTTTCAACTTACCTTCTTCATCATAGGCTGCTGTATCTTCATTGAAAGCTAATCCTTTTGCTTTTAACTCTTCTACAGCGCTTTCTAAATCAGCCGTACGCATCGCAATATGACCATTCTTTCCTAGAAATGGTTGTTTCATACACTCAAAATAATCCCCTGCAAATTCTGATTTTTGCCCGTGTCGTGGGTTTAAATTAAAGATACTACTCAACGTTTGCGCCAATTCCAAGGCTTCACTTTCACTATTTGTGTTGATTCCAATATGCTCTAAAGCAAATTCATTTTTCATTATTCTTTGACCTCTTTTCTTACATTGGGAACATCAATAAAGCACCAACTGTTAAGGCAATTAGACGAATAAAGTATTGTGGCACAGTAAACATCCAGAATTCCTTAGCAGAATAATTACCATAACCTAATACCATGGCTGGCATACCATCGATTGGTAAGAAGTGCCCACACCAACCGGAAATAACAATTGCACAAGCTGCAGCAGTTGGATCTAAACCTAAACTATTACATGTAGCAATAGCAAGTGGTGTAAATACATAAACTGTACCAATAGTTGAACCAGTTAACGTAGCAAGTAAGCTTGTTAAAATACAGAAAGCAAAAATCATAACGAATGGATTGACGTTGCCACCTAACATTCCGGCAACTGTTTCCCCAACTAATTTTGTTAATCCAGTACTTCCTAAAGCATCAGCCACACCAATAACCCCAGCAGACATCAAGATAATTGGTGCACTAATTGCATCACGAATTTCTTTAAAGTCTAATACACCAATGACTAAAATAACTGCTACAGAAAGACCGGCCATTGCATAACCAGCATCACCAATTTTGCTTTGTAATAACATACCAATAACCGCAAAAGCAAATACAGCATAAGTAACATTTTCTTTCCATTTAGGTAGACGAGGTGCATTTTCATCAATAATTGCACTTTCTTCCTCACCATTAGTATCGCGAATTGGATGGTCTGGCAAGAATTTATATTGAATAATACAATTTAACAAGAAACCTGCAGACAAGAATAAATTCACAATCGCAAATTTGAATACGGATACATTTGTACCAATACCTGCAGCATTTAATACCGCAATAACAATTCCGTATTGTAACGCTGTATTAAATGGAATCAATGGGTGGTTAGCTGCAAATCCAGCCGTCATGATTACTTTTGATGGTGGCAATTTTTTACTATAAGGTAAAGTAGACAATAAACCAATCGTTAATACATAATAAGCAGTTGAGCCTGTACCAAATAAGCTACATCCTAACATAACTATTAATATAATCAACATATAAGATTTAAAACCGCCTTTTTCAGCCATTCTAAACATTGATTTTTTAAACACAATAATAAAGTTTGTCTTTTGCAACGCTGCAATAATTGCCATAAATTCAGCTAACATGATAATGGTAGAATTAGAAAATCCTGCAAAAGCCCCTTTAATATCGGTAATACCAAAGATAACTAACAGTAAACAAGCCAATAACGGTGGTGCACCAAATGGCAAACGATCCATCATGATTAAAACAATCATTAGAGCAGTAATCGCTAAAGCAATAATCATCTGAACTGTCATTTTAAACCCTCATTTCTTTTAAAGGAATCAGGTGGCTTTATAGGTATTGCGACCACCTGATAAACCATTCATTCTTTAACACATACCTTTTGCTTTGTTTTCTTCTAGGACTTTCTTCAAAGCATCAATTCCAGCTTGTGGTACTTGGTTAAATGGCGCACGGCAAGCACCAACATTATGTCCTAGCAAACGAGTAGCTGTTTTTACAATCGTGTTAGGATTACCGTATTTGAAGCAAGCACGGAAACTTTGAATACTTTCGTTGGCTTTTTTTGCTTCTTCAATCTTGCCTTCTTTAAACAAGTTGTAAATAGAAGCCATAGTCTTAGGATAAACATTGGCACAACCAGCAATCCCACCAGTACCTCCAGCAAGTAAAGTCCAAATAATTAATTGGTCATTACCTGAAAGTGTGTAGAATTTACCATTTTGTTTTTGTTTACCAGCGTCAATATATCCTAAAATATTGGTGAAGTTACCACTAGAATCTTTAGCACCAATAATATTTTCAATTTGGGCAAGTCGAGCAACAGTCGCAGGTGTCAAGGCATTACCCGTTCGAGCAGGAATATTATAAAGCACAATTGGCATATCCACCGCTTTAGCAACTGTTTCATAATGTGTATATAATTCATCTTGGCTCGCAGCTGCAAAACTTGGAGTAATAATTGATAATACATCCGCACCGGCAGCTTGGGCCATTTTACTTTGTTCGATGGTTTCTTTTGTTGAGATGCAGCCAGTACCCGCATAAACAGGTACGCGTCCATTCACTTGATCAATCACTGTTTCAAGAACCAATTTCTTTTCTTCGCCAGTTAAAATATAACCTTCACCATTCGTACCAAAAGGAAAAATGCCATGAATGCCATTTTCAATCATTCGTTCAACTTGTGCACGTAATTCTTCTAAGTTAATACTTTCATCTTCATTCATCGGTGTTAAAATCGGAACAATAATCCCATTTAATTCGATTTGTTTCATTGTGTCTTCAAATCCCTTCATCTTTATTTTCTCTACGTACATTTGCAAGCGCTTTACATTTACTATAATAATCGACAACCATTTTTCAATTAAGGTCAACGTAAAAATTATCGTTTATAATTGTAACATCTCTTGCAATATTATCCTAGTTATTTCCGAACATTCTTATTTTCGTTTCATTTATGAACAGATTGATAGTTAAACAACATTAAAATGAAACATATAAAAAATAAGTACGTCATCCAGATGACCTATCACAATTAATTTCCCACATATGCGACGATTATGAATATTTGTCCCGTATATACAACTACTCTGATGAATTATCCCGGATATGCAAAAAAACTGGTGGCTAAAAATGAACCACCAGTCAAATATACTTATTAATCTGAAACTACCGCTGCTTGCTTTTCAGCTAATTTCTTTGCGGCTGCTTCTTTGTTATAATGCTCATGAAAGGCTAGAAAATAACGTTCTTCCACATAATCAACCAACCGATACAAATGAGGAAGTGAGATTAAGGTTCTTTTTTCATCCCATTCTGTCAAGTCATAGTTTCCAAAACCTAGCACTTTTCGCAATTCAGCAACCGGAATATCCAACAATTCCATCATCACCGTTACTTCACGAAACATCCTTTTTCTTCTAAGTGCCCCATTAATCATCCACGGAAAAAGAAGAATTGGCCATAAAAAAGAAGTTGAGATGCCCCAATATTTTAATAGCATTAGGCAAAGGAGAAAAGCCAGCATAAAAATAACATCGATTAAGCCATCTATTTTCTGTTGTCTTGTCCAACGCACGCTTTTTTTCATTGTTTATTCCTCATTTCTTAGCTTTTTCATCCGATAGCGAATAAGAAGATACATACTGCCACCAAAGAAAACCACCTCAAATACAAATAGGACCAAACTCCTTAGTGAAAACACCTCAGCGACAAAACCTTGATTGGATTGCAAGGCATCAAAAATGGTCATCAGCACGCCAAAACCAATACCAGATAAAGCACATCTGACAGCATATTTCCTTTGCATTGGTATGCGTTGCTCTTCTGTGACTTCGATTTGTGCCAACTCTAACTTATGGATTTGGTAAAGCACGTAGCCACCAACTCCTCCTGCCGTCACTAAGGCATTGATCACACAAAGACCAAATAATAACTCCTCGGCACCGACCATCCCCATTAATATGACTGCGACAAAGTTTGACAGCAAAATATAATAGAACAAAAAGATAAAAGCATTATTTCCGATACGTCTGATTTCCTGTAGTCGATATTCATCCAGCACTCCCGAAATACCGTAAAATCGTTTAATCATTTTTTCCATCCATGTTTCTTTATGTTTCATCTACTGCACCTTCTTAAAACAATACATTTAAGTCCGTTTGCTATACTTTAGTTAAAAATCTATTTATCTGAATCGCCTGCCTTCACTTTAAAGCCGCCTCACTTATTCTTGTTCAGCAATCTCCGTTAGACCATTTTCCGTCGCTTGCTTCTCCGCTAATTTTTGTTCAGCGACCTCTTTTTTATATCGTTCATGAAAAGCAAGAAAATAGCGATCTTCCATGTACTCTTCTAATCTAAACAAGTTTTTACGTGAAATGGGTGTATTTTTAAAATCCCAATTCATCAAATCAAACCGAGTCCCTTGAATAACCATTCTCATCTCTGTAAGTGGAATATCTAGGAGCTCTTTAATAGTCGTGATTTTATTAAAAATAGCCTTCTTACGATAAATCAAATAAGCATAATCCAATAATCCCAAAATAGCCAAGTAAAAGGTCCAAAAAATGAGGTAAATGGGCATTTTCAAAGCAATAAAAATAACTCCAAAAATAGTAAAAAACAAAAATATATTCGTACAAATTAAGACTTCTTTTTGTTGATTTAAAGTTAAACTATTCCACTTCTTCATCTATTTCACCTTCCCAAAACAATGCGTTTAAGTCCGTCTGTAATGCTTTTGCTAGACGTATACACAAATCAAGCGACGGATTATATTTATCATTTTCAATTAAATTGATCGTCTGTCTAGCTACACCGACTTGCTCAGCCAATTTTGCTTGAGAGAAGCCGACTGTTTGACGATATTCTTTGACGCGATTCATCCTAATCCCCTCTATTGTCATGTATATGTGACATTTATAGTATAACGTTTCCCTTAATTGATGTCAAATATATGTGACAAAAATATTTCGATATTCTTTTGCCAAGCTTATCTTTAGGAAAAAAGTCCCGTTACTAATCTGTAAAAAATTATGCTAATCTGCGAAAATCCTATTAAAGAATTAGATGAAAACGAAAAAGTGTCACCACTGGTGACACAATTGAGCTGGACAAATCATTTGAAAATCATGTCAGGTTCTAAATGCCAAGAGAAAAGAGATTTTCAAACTGTGCTAATCTGTAACAAAATATGCTAATCTGCAAATATTCTGTAAAAATGTTGCTACAAATTTATTTCTGAAAAAGCTTTTTGAATTATTCTGCGTAATTAATATATGAGAATATAAAGGAGTGGATTATCGCTATGGATAAAGATAAAAATGCAGTACATGAACTAGTTTTAAAGAACACGCTAGAATCATTTGAAGAGATTGTCAGGATTGTCGAAAATGCCAGAGAACGTGCATATAGAAGAGTCAATGAAGAATTAATTTTGATGTACCAAGAGATAGGAAAATACCTCAGCGAGAAAAGCAAAGAAGCTAGTTATGGCTCAAATTATATAGAAAGTGTAGCTGATTTTTTTGCACAAAATTATCCAGACTTAAAAGGCTTTACTCGTCGAGGACTTTATCGGATGAAACAATTCTATGAGGTTCACAAGGATGACGAAAAAGTGACAACACTGTTGACACAATTGAGTTGGTCTAATAATTTGAAAATCATGTCAGGTTCTAAAACACAAGAGGAAAGAAGATTTTATATTAATTTAGCAATTCGAGATAACCTAACTCATCGTGAATTGGTAAGACAAATAGATAGTGGCTATTATGAACGCTATATGCTTTCTAATAACTTTCCCAAGGTTAAAAAGCAAATTTTTGAGTTAAAAGTTGATTTATCGGGGTTTATAACAAAAAAAGACTTCTCCCGTGGAAAAGCCTTTAAGATTTAAAATGAATGTTGCTGCAGGTGAGCGAGCTGTTGGTTGATAGACAAAATTTGAGGGACCGCCTGTGAAAATAGCTGGTCAAGTTGATTATAAATAGCTGCGCAAGTCTCATCTGGGGTGTAGATGTGCGTAGAATTTGGCCAAGCTGGGAAAGCCGTTAACTTGTCACACGACTTCATCGCCAACATCGCCGCCCCTTTACAGGAACTTTCCGGACAATCCGTCACGATAATCTCCTTTTGACAAATGTCCGCAAAAAGCTGAGGAATCACCGTATTATTCGTCATCCCGCCCGTTAGACAAATCTGCTTAGAAGGTCCATATTTATCATCTAAGCGCTGCACAATTTGCCGCAAATTCAAAATAATGCCTTCCATCGTGGCTTTCAAAATATCTTCTTTGGTATGGTTGTGATTTAAACCTAAGATATTTCCACGAAGGTTTGCTTGAAAATAGGGGGCGCGTTCTCCAAAGAAATGCGGCAAAACAAGCAAACCATTACTTCCAGCAGGTACTTTCGTCATTTTTTGTAATAAACTCGGATAATCTTCATCAGCAAAAAATTGTTCTTTTAACCATTGAAAAATCACGCCACCATTATTCACCGCGCCTCCTTCGACAAAGAAATCTTGGGCTAACGGATATAAAAAGAGGCCCTGACTTGCTTGAGGTGTTTTGGTTTCAATGATTTTGCGGACAGCGCCACTTGTGCCCACGGTAATGACTAACTGATTGGTCAAAGATTCTTGAATACCAAGATTGGATAACACCCCATCGCTCGCTCCCACGATGATTTGCGGACTTTCAACTAACTGCCACTCATCGCAAATCGTCTCACTTAAAGATAGTTGCGCTGTGGTAGGCACAATTTCGGATAGTTGTTTTCGCTCAAGGCCAGCTAAAGATAACAGCTCATCATCCCAATCATGGTTTTGCAGATGATAGTAGCCTGTACTTGCTGCCAGCGATTCATCGACCACCCAATGATTGGTCAGCTTCCCGAGAACATATTCTTTGATGCCCACAAAATATCGTGTTTGAGCAAAAAGTGCCGGATGCTCCTCGCGTAAATAACACACCTTACTCAGCGGCGTCATTGGATGATTCGGCACACCCGTTCTAGCACAAATCTCTGAAATATCTGCTCTTTTGCCTAGCGCTTCGACTTGTTTTTGCGCACGCGTATCGGCCCAAGTAATCAGCGGGTGAATCACTTGTCGATTTTCATCTAGACATAGCAAACTGTGCATTGCCGCAGAAAATCCAATACCTATGATTGTTTGCTTGTTTTCTTTAGCTGAATGAAAGGCCGCCCCCATCACTTCTTTTACCGCTTGTAAGATTTCATCCGGATTTTGTTCCGCTTTTCCTGTCAAATCGGTTATTAATGGATATCCTTTTTGAAACGTCTTGTCCATCTGACCCCTCTGATCAAAAAGAACCGCCTTTGTTGAAGTGGTCCCAATATCCACCCCTAAATAGTACTTATTTTGCTTGCTCAACCGCATGACCCCCGAATCCATTGCGTAAAGAAGAAACCACCTTCCCCGCAAAAGTATCTGACTGTTGTGAACGTAGCCGCATCTGTAGCGACATGGTGATAATTGGTGTTGGAATACCTAATTTAAGTGCTTCTTCTATCGTCCATAAGCCTTCACCCGAGCTATGAACCACACCTGTTAACTTTTCTAAATGGGCATCTTTTTCAAATGATTCAGCCATTAATTCCATCAACCATGAGCGAATCACAGAACCATGATTCCATAAATAAGCGACTGAATGTAAATCATAGTCAAATGGCCCTTCTTCTAATATTTCAAAGCCCTCACCTATGGCTTGCATCATGCCATATTCAATTCCGTTATGCACCATTTTCAAATAATGTCCACTGCCTACTTTTCCAGTATATAGATAACCATTTTTTTGCGCAATTTTTTCAAAAATGGGCTGTAAGTATCGATGAAACATTTCCTCATTGCCACCAATCATAAAATTGCCACCGTTTAAAGCACCATCCACACCACCTGATGTACCACAATCAAAAAAATAAATTCCCTTTGATTGACAACATTTGGCATTTGCTATGGAATCTTGATAAAAAGAATTTCCTCCATCAACTAGTAAATCGCCTGGCTCTAAAATCTCACTCAATTGATGAACTATTTGATTGGTAACTTCTCCAGCAGGTAACATCATCCAGACAATTCGCGGCTTAGGAAGATTACTTAGACTTTCAACTTCTTGAATTATAGTTGCACCTATTTTTTGTGCTTGCTTTCTTGCATTTTCACTAATATCAAATGCAGAGACTTCAATCTCATTTCGCAACATATTCTCAACTAAATTGATTCCCATTTTTCCTAGACCAATCATTCCGATTTGCATGATGTATTCCTCTTTTCATTCCATTAATGAGGGGATACCCACAAAAATGGCTATCCCCTATAATCTTATTTTACAGCTTCTTCATCTTCAATTTCTAAAATACGTTGATCGATTAATTGTTGATACCAAGCTGCAGATTTTTTCAATGTACGTGTTCTTTCTTGGTTTAATTCAATACGTACTAGGCCGTATCTATTCTTAAATGCATTCATAGGAGATACACAATCTGTAAATGCCCACAACATATAGCCTTTGCAATTCGCCCCTTGTTCTACTGCACGTAATAACCAAGATAGATGCTTACCAATAAAATCGATGCGATAATCATCTTGAACTACGCCAGATGCATCCATAAACTGTTCTTCATTTTCACGTCCCATGCCATTTTCAGTAATTAACCATGGAATATTGTTATATCTTTCTTTGATATACATTGCCATATCAAATAATAATTTTGGATAAATTTCCCACCCACGAGAATTATTCATTTGACGTCCTGGCAAATCAAAAGTTTCATAGAATTTTTCAGGGTGAAACGGAGCTTGATTATTCCATTGATATCTAGGAGCTCTCACACGCTTTGGATAATATTGATTAATCCCTAAGTAGTCAACCGTATTTTTAGCAATACAATCCAAATCCTCTTGAGTATAAGTAAATTCAAGACCTTCTTCTTTACAAACTTTCCAAAAAACTTCAGGATAAGAACCATGAACTAATGGATCTAGATAGATGCGATTAAAGAACAAATCATACATTTCCGCTGCTTTTTGATCTTCCGGTGAACTAGATCGTGCATACACCATTTCAGGATTTAGCACACAGCCAATTTGACCTTCATAACCTTTGGATTTGAATAACTCGACTACTTTTGCGGTGGCTAAAACTTTATGGTAATTCCATTGCATCCATTTATTTGTGTTTTGCTCATGTGGCCAACGAATAGCATCTAAATAACAACGTGTTTGTATAACAATTGGCTCATTAAATGTAAACCAATATTTTACTTTTTTATGATACCGTTCAAATACTTCAGCAGCATATTGAACATAAAAATCAACTACTTTTCGACTACTCCAACCTTCATATTTTTCTAATAAAAAGGCAGGTAATTCATAATGTTCTAAACACAACATTGGTTCAACACCGGCTGCAATTAACGCATCTAGAACATCATCAATGTGTTTTGCATAATCTTCATCCACAATTCCCTTTTCATAATCAATCATAAATCTCGACCAATTGATAGAGGTGCGATAATGCGTTAAATGGATTTTTTGCATCATGTCTACATCATCTTGATATTGCTCCATAAAATTAGTTGCTACCGCCGGACCATATCCATTATGCCAAACGAACTTTTCATTTTTATACCAACTATCTAAGTAGGAATCCTGTCCCTCTTTTTTCCCTTTCCAGCCTTCCGTTTGCCATGCTGAAGAAGCGGCTCCTAAAATGAAGTCTTTAGGAATTGTAAGTTGCATGAATCTCAACCTCTCTTATTATTTATTTTCTAACGCCATTCTATTTGATACTTTTACAAATGGTAAGTAGATTAATACGGATACAACAATACACACTAATTGTGTTAATACTGCACCGAAGTCACCAGCTGTTGCTAAATAACCATTGACCAAAGGAGGCATTGGCCAAGGAACCATGACAACTGCTTTAGCTGCAAATCCTAATGAAGTAGAAATATAACCAATTGTACCTGTTACTAATGGTGTTAAAATAAATGGAATGGCTAAAATTGGGTTTAACATGATTGGCATACCGAAAATAACTGGTTCATTAATATTAAAGATACCAGGCGCTGCAGACAACTTCGCAATTTCCTTCATATCTTCACGTTTACCTACAAGGAAAATAGCAATTAATAAACCGATTGTTACACCAGAACCACCCATACTCATATACATATCCCAAAATGGCATAGTAATGATATTTGGAACTTCTTTACCTGCTTCAAACGCTTCTGTATTTACAGCAATAGCAGCTAACAAAAGTGGTTCACGAATTGGTTTAATCATTTGGTTACCGTGAATACCAATTACCCAGAAAATTTGCGCAATTAACATTAAGATTAATAATCCTGGTAGACCCTGTACAATATGTTCCAAAGGTTTTTGAACTACATTGTAAATAATGTCATAAGCATACATACCTGTGATTGCTTTTACCGCGAAACCAAATACTGCAATAATAGCAACTGTAAAAATTGTTGGAATTAATGAGGAGAAACTTACTGAAACATTACTTGGAACACTATCAGGCATCTTAATTTTTAGTTTATCTTGTTTTCTTAACCAAGAATATAATTCAATTGAAACAATAGCAATAAACATTCCTAAAAATAGTCCTTTAGTGTCTGAATACTGTTTAGCTAAGACATTTTCAACTAATAAACTACGATCACCATCTAGAAATTGGTAAGTTGTAGGGTTCACCGATAGATAACTCATAACGGCAATAATACCAGCAAAAGCACCAGATATATTATTTAGTTTTGCCAATTCAATCCCAATTAAAAATACAGCATAAATCGTTAAAAAGCTTAATGTTACATAGCTTACTGAAGAGGCTATTGGCTTTAAATCAGCTAAAAAACTTAAGGCTTTAATTTTAGCCAGTCCATTAGTTGAATCAAAAACCATTGCTGAAAATAATGTACCGAACGCCCCAGTAATGATTACTGGAATTAATTGTGTAAATGCATTTTTAATAACCATAATGTAACGTAAATTATTGATTTTGTTCGCTACATTTCCTAAAACATCTGACATCTTATCTAAGAAACTCGTCTTCATTATTCTGTCTCCTTCACTGTGTTTGTATAACCAACATTCCTTCATATTAGCTATTATTCTTTGATATCGCCTCCCATAAGCCATTTAAATATGCTGTTGCTAAAGCTCTATCATATAAACCATATCCCGGACGTCCTGTTTCTCCCCAAATCATTCGTCCATGGTCAGGTCTGATATATCCATCAAATCCATTTTGATACATTGTTTCCATTACTTGATACATATCTAGATATCCATAATTTGATGGATGAGCGCTTTCATGAAAGTCTTTTGTTCCATTGATAAATTGAATATTTCTTAAATGAGCAAATGGGATTCTATCTCTAGCACAAAATTCAGCTAACATCGCATATACATCATTATCCGGATCTTCAGCCATACTTCCTGTACAAAACGTAATGCCATTCGCCGGAGAGTCAATAGTGTCACATAACCAGCGTAAATCTTGAACATCCTTCATAATCCGAGGTAGTCCATAAATTGAATAAGGTGGATCATCTGGATGAATTCCCATCTTAATCCCAACCTCTTCGCAAACAGGAATAATCTTTTCTAAAAAGTAAAGCAAATTTTCCCTAAGCTTTTCTTCATCGACATCTTTATAAGCTTCAAAAAGTCGTTCAATATCAGCTAATCTTTCTGGCTCCCATCCAGGTAATACTAACCGATCCGCTTCTTTTTTCACTTGATTAATAATTACTTGTGGATCATCAGGGATATCTGCATCTATATAAGCCAAAGCATAAGAACCATCTGCCAATTTATAATTCAAATCAGACTTAGCCCAATCAAAAATCGGCATAAAATTGTAACAAATAACTTCTATACCATACTTCGCTAAATTGCGGATTGTTTGAATATAATTTTCGATATATTTATCTCTTGTTGGTAAGCCAATTTTTATATCATCATGAACATTGACACTTTCGATAACCTTCAAGTGCATGCCAGCAGCTTCAACTTCCTCTTTTAAAGCCTTTATTCTATCTTCAGGCCATACCTCTCCAGCAGGAATATCCATTAAAGTCCCAACAATACCCTGAACATTAGGAATTTGTCGGATATCTTCTAAGCTGATCTTTTCAAATGCTTTTCCATACCATCTAAAGGTCATATCCATTTCTATCACTCACCAATCTGATATACTAATATATTACTTTTAGGTATATAGTAACCGTTTGCAAGTCGTATGTCAATGATATATTGAAAAAAATTGAAGAAAATTTGAAAAAATAGCCTTTTTCTGATATATTAGATTGTGTAGAAAGTAACATATTGATATGGAGGTGCTATTGATGACATCAGAAAATTTACAAATCCAAGCTTATCAAGCAATTAGAAATCAAATTATCTATTCTGAACTACCACCCGGAAGTAAAATATCAGAAAAGAATTTAGAAGATTACTTAAAAATTGGACGCACACCAATTAGGGAAGCATTAATTAAACTTAGACAGGAAAATCTTGTTTATACTATCCCTCAAAGTGGGACTTATATTTCTCAAATCGATCTTGAAAAAGCCAGTAACGCAAGATTTGTGCGCGAAATTCTCGAATCAAAAATTATGACTGAATGTTGTGCAAAAATTGATACTGTATCCTCTGAGGAATTAGCAAGCCTTATAGAAAAACAAGTAGAAGCAATGAAAAACGCTGATAGTAAAAGTTTTTTTCAATATGATAATCTCTTCCATCAAACTTGTTACAGAATCGCGAATCGTCTTGAAATTTGGAATTGGATGAATAGCAATAATACACATCTCGAACGCTTTAGATGGTTACGCCTGTTAACTGCTGCTTTGGACTGGAATGCCATTATTGATCAACATAAAGCTATCTATCATGCGATTATTCAGCGCAATCCTGAAGAAGTAGAATTTCAAACTTCACTACATTTACACATGATGTTAAATGAACAAGCTGCCGTAACAAAACATTTCCCAGAGTATTTTAAAAACTAATATTTCAGTTTATGCATTGTAAACATTCTACACTGCTAAGTAACCTGTCACCTTACTTTCTCAATTGGCATATATGAAATAGTTATTAAATTGAGAATTTTTCCCATTGATACCTTTTGACAGCAAACACTCAAAAATGCGAGAATTTAAACCAACTAAGATGAACTGCTATCTATACGACAACAAAGCAGATTAAAGGATGACGACCCACTGCCTGCATCCCAAAGGTGGACGTTAAATAAAGAGTCAAAAAACAGCACGTAGATTTTATTTTCTGCGTGCTGTTTTTTGTTATGCTATTTTATTCGGCGTATATGTAACTTCATCATCCATATCAGATAGGCCAAGAAAATGCGCAATTTCGTCATCAGCGGATAATCATGTTGTAAAAAGCGAATATTATTCCAATGACGGGACAAATCATTCCTTTGCCAATTATCCTTAGTCACAAATTGTCCACGAGTGGCGACATGTTCATAATTTGCAGTGATAAATATTTTTTCCACTAAAGCGACGGTCATTGGCGGCTGGTAGTTTTCGCAATATTCTTTTGTCGGAATATTAATCAATGCTTGCGATGATAAATCAAACCAGTTAGTAGGATTTTCAATCTTATATTGCCACATCGCCTTTTGCAAATCATTAGGTAAAGGAAACTGATAACTTCTTCCATTCAAGCAGCGGACACGTACACAAAATTTTTTTACGTTTCTTTTTTGCCATGGTCACCTCCGAAATATTAATTTTTCTCCCTACCCAGAAGATACACGCTTACAGCTAAAATCATTGCGAGTACAGTTGCCATCCAACGAGAAAGTGGAATGACCCAAGGCGTACGAACGAAAACAAACAAAAGACAGTTGATAACAAATATCCCGCCTATTGTAACTAACATTTTCCAACTATTTTTCTGACCATAGTTTTTTCCCATTAACCACAAGATGACAAAGGCCGAAATACCGGCACATATACTACAAATCACGTACTCGCCAACATCTATTAGCTGTGGCGTACCTGGTTGAAAAAGGGATACAAAATAACTGCCAATAAATACCACCGCAAAATAGGTCAATACCGCTAATAGACTGATTTTAACCATTTGTTTTGAATCATTGGGTAGTTGTTCAAGTAATTCATCAGCAATCGGTTGGGGATTTTTGCCGAAATAATCTTGAGCGGACATCCCATTTTGTTGCGCTTCTAAAATATCTTGCAAAATACCGAGCAACATTTCTTCCGTCTGACGTTCATTTTTTGCCATACTATTCAGACGCACATATACTAGCAAATCCTCATAGTATTTCTTATTGGCACCTTGGAGTTGTTTTTGTAAGTTTGCATTTTCTTTGATTAGATTACTCATCTTCCGCACCCCTCATCACTTGATTGACATTTTGCTTGAGTAACTGCCACTGGTTTTTGAAATGTATTAATTCTGCTTGTCCGTCTGGTGTGACCGAATAATATTTACGTTTGGGGCCGGATTCTGATTCACGCATTTGTCCTGTAATCCAACCTTTTTTCTCCATTGATAGTAATAAAGGATAAATCGTCCCATTGGAAATCTCGCTAAAACCATTGTCCGCCAAACGCTCACTCAAGGTATATCCATAGAGTTCTTCTTGCGTTAATAATTGTAAAATACAGCCCGTCAGCACACCTTTTAATAGCTGCGAATCGATTTTGCCTGTCATTTTCTCACCTACTATCTTGCATTACAAGTTAATCATAGCACACTTCAACTATCTTGTAAAACATAATAGTCAGAGAAATAAAGAGAGAAAGTTCAATATTATCATGAACCTTCTCTCTGGCTAAATCAAAGTAATTGAATACCATTATGCGCATTAATAAGTACTACAAGTAAAATAACTACTTGATATACCTTTCTAACTTGTTCTGTTTTTAATCGTTTACTCAAAAACGCTCCAATGATTCCACCTAAAACTGCTGCAGGAATAATATAAAAAAGCATTCTCAAATCAATCCCTATGAAATGGGTAGATACACCAACCGTAATCACCTTTGTTAATTGAGAAAATAAAATGGTGCAGATAGAATAAATCGTAGCTTCTTTCAATGGCATCCCAAACATTAAAATCAACAATGAAACATTAATCGGACCGCCACCAATTCCGAGAAAGCTAGCAAGTGTACCTAAAGCTAGTCCACAAATTGCAAAACTAAGAAGTGAATGAAACGCAAAATGTTTACTTTGATATGAATAGATAAATGCAGACACCAACGTGATAATTGTTAAGATAATTTGGATTACATTTACTATTGAGTCTGAATGGTAAAATGACTTCATAAAATAAAAGAAAAAATTACCGATATAACCACCTAAAATAGACCCTCCTGCCAAAGCAATCATTTTCGACCATTTCATTTTAAAACCATATTTGATTTGTCGATAAGTAGAAACCATCGCCATGACTAAAACGGCAAAGCTAGAATAAAAAGAAATAGAAGCGACATCATGGAAATGGAAAAAGTCCATCACGGGTTTAATAATCACACCGCCACCCATACCAGAGACGGCCCCAACACTATTTGCCAGAATGATGACTAAAAAATAGATAAGTCCTATCATAAATGACATCCTTCTAACATATACAAATACTCATTGATTCGCGGTACAAATTCCTCTAATAAGGCTTGATATCCGCAAAACTGATTTTCTTGATCAACATACATTGCATCATTCAATCGTTTGCATCCTCCTCTACACATTTGGTAAAACGGACACTGCTCACACATTTCAGGTAAAGCCCCTATTGGACGTGAACATAAGAATTTTTTTGAAACCTTGCTTAGAAACATTTCTTTTAGTCCTATTTCACAAATATTTCCTAAATAATATTCATCCAAAGCATAAAAATCACAAGGAAAGACACTGCCATCGCCTTCAATCACGTATTGGATTTGGCAATTCCCCAACATGCCACAAGCAGTTACTTGATGGCGCACCAATAAATTGATAATGTCATCAAATTGCTTAATTGAGAAATAATGTCCTTTGGTTAATTCTTTTTGCCAGTAGGAAAGCATTTCGCGATAAAAGCGAGCATATCCTTGAGGGGTCAAGGCATACGAATTCGGCTCTGTCGCATTTAGTTCTGCTAGACAAGGGATAAATTGAATATATGAGATACCTTGTTGTTGAATAAAATCAAATACTTCTTTAGCATGATAGGACAGTTCTTCTGTCACAACACATAAAACATTGTATTCTATTTTATATTGATCAAATAATTTTTTTGTTTGCAACACTCTGTGAAAAGTGCCTTTTTGTTTTACATCCAAGCGATTTTTATCATGAAAGGTAGGAGTCCCATCAATAGACAAACCTACCAAAAAATTGTTTTCTTTGAGAAATTGGCACCATTTTTCATTAATAATCACCCCATTAGTTTGAATGGCATAACTAACAGTCACGTTTTTTGTCTGTTGTTTAACACAGTGGGTGACATGCTTAAAATAATTCAATCCGGCTAATGTTGGTTCGCCTCCTTGAAAAGCTAAGTTCAATTCATCGCCATCATTTAAATCTTTATAAATGTTAAATATCATTTTTTCTACGGTATCTTTAGTCATTTTTCCGTAAGACTTAACTTCTCTCAAGGAAGAAACATCAGCGTAAAAGCAGTATTTACACCTGATATTGCATAATGATGAAGCTGGTTTGATTAAAATAGAAATCCGTTTCACGCTGATTCACTCCTTTCGGTCATTTATATTAAATGTATCGATAATTATTTTTAAATCACTATTGATACTCTTTCAATCCTAATCTAATAAACTCACTTTCAGGCGCTTTTATTTTTTTCATTATAGTCACCAACTTATGAATCATATAATTTTCTATTTTCTCATCCTTGATATTATTCATTTGTTTTTCATCTGTACTCATATCAAATAATAGGTTTCCCGTTGAATATGAATCTATATAATTATCTACTTCAATTTCTGTATATGGGTATCCATTTGTGAATCTATTTCCTGAATGTAGTATCATATTTTCTAAATATTTTTTATCAATAAATCCTCTCATAAGGGTATAAGCTGTGGTTTGAATATGAAGCGGAGAATTGTCTGGAGATACTGATGCACGCATATAAATATATCTACCATCATATATGCCAACATGGCCTCCATTAGTTCCAAAAATTATCTCTTTATGAATATCTTCGTCGTTTTTTAAAATATCTAATAAAGATTCTCCATCCATATCTGAATCATTTTCAATGTTAAAATAGTCTAATAATGTTGCTGGTATATCAATAGTCTGTGCTAATCGTTTAGTACTATATCCTACTTTTTCATCCGGATAACTAATGAAAAACGGAAGATGAACTACTTGATTATACATTGGAGGAATATTCTTACCTAACCAATCGTGTTCTCCAAACAATAAACCATGATCCGTGTTAAAAATTATCAAGGTATCTTCCCACATATTATTATTATCCAAAAAATCTAATATCCGCCCTAGATGAAAGTCACACATACTTAATAATGCAGCATACTCTTTTTTTAGATTATCAAGGTCTTCAGAAGTCAATCCTTCGGGCACCTTTCCATACCTTGGCCAAAAATATGGTGAATCCATTACTAATTTTTGATATTTTTTTCTATAGTTATCTGGAACATAAAATGGTTCATGTGGATCAAAGCATTCTATTTGTACAAACCAATCATCTTTATCTTTGTACTGTTGTAAAAAACGTAATCCCTCATCAATAACTTTTACACTCGACATTTCTTCTTCTACCATCTGTCTTGTTCTATTAGCAAAATGTTGATTTACCGAAATCCCTGTTTTATTATTTTCGTTATAATTTTCAGGAATATCAATATCTTTTCGAGGAACCCATCTATCTCCTTCTTGACCTCTGAATCCTTCCCACGATGAATATCGATTGTGGTATGTTGCGCCACCATCCTCAAAATAGTGAGAATGATCTGTTATCAAATGACAGTAAATACCATTATTTTGTAGTTTCTCAAATACTGAATGATCAAAAACTTCTAAAGGTCCCCACATGCGATGCAAAAAATTGTACCGTCCCGTATGTAATTCTCTCCTAGCAGGCATACAAGGCATACTTCCACCATAAAAATTTTCAAATGTAACAGTTCTATCGATTAATCTTTCAAAGTTAGGCGCTTTTATCCAATCATTACCATAATTTGGCAAAAATTCTCTAGATAACGTATCAAACATTATGACTATTGCTCGCACTGACATAACCTCCTAATGGAATAATATTAATTTGAGGACGTTCCCCATTTTCATCGGAAATAATCACATCTAAATAGTCTTGAGAATTAGTAATTATTACAGGAGAAAGAATACTATATCCATCTGAAATAATTTTATCAATATCAAATTCTAATAATAATTGTCCTTTATGAACTTCATCTCCCTGTTTAACATGTGCAGTAAAATATTTCCCATCCAATTGAACCGTATCCATACCAATATGAATCAACATTTGAACGCCATTATCGTACATTAATCCGATTGCATGTTTAGTTGGTAGCAACGTTTCAACTACACCATCAAAACAAGAATAAACTTTACCTTCATTTGGATAAACTGCGTAACCATCACCTAATAATTTCTTTGAAAATACTGGATCTTCAACCTCTTCTAAAGAAACAACTTTACCAACTATAGGCGAATCTAATTCTATTACTTCATTATTTTTTTTCAACTTTATGCTTGAGCCATTATTTTCACTCACGTTTTTATCTTCTCTATCAAATGATGGATCGTACGCTATTGTCATGGTTAAAATAAAACTAAGTAAAAATGCGACACTAATTCCAATAAGTACACCTATAAATCCCTTATCCATTCCGGAATTTGGATTAATATAGTTAGGAAGTCCAAAAATGCCCATTCCTCCCATGATATATCCTTTACTTTCAAAAAATCCCATAATTGAACCGGCTACCGCTGCAGAAAATAAAGTTGCGAAAAAAGGTTTCTTTCGCGGTAACGTAATACCATAAAGCGATGGTTCAGAAATACCAAATAAACTTGAAATGAAAGCTGGTATTCCTATCTCTCTAACATTTTGATTTTTTGATCTAATAACTACTGCCAATACAGCACCTGCAGTAGCAAATGGTGTTCCTAACATCAATGTCAAAATAGCATCGTATCCCAGAGTAGAAATATTATTTATTGCAATTGGAACCACTCCCCAGTGCAGTCCGAACATAACTAATACCTGCCAAAATCCTCCAATGACAACTCCAGATATAATAGGACTTACATTATAAATCCACATAATCAAAGCACCCAGTATATCTCCTATCCATGTAGCAATTGGACCAATAACAATGAATGATAACGGAACCATTATTAATATTGTGAAGAAGGGAACTAAAAAATTTTTTACAACACTTGGAATAATATTACTTAGAATTTTTTCTACCTTAGATGCAAAATACGTAGAGATAATTATAGGAATAACACTCGAAGCATATGACATTAATATTACAGGTATACCTAAAAAAGTAATATATACTGGGGATTGAATAAAGCTACCTTCAAACAAAGTATATAAAGGTTTTCCTGTAGAAAGAGCTGCGATTCCCGGATAAACAAGTGCTGCACCTAGAGCCATCCCAATAAATGGTTTTAGGTTAAATTTTTTTGCTGCCGTATATCCCAAAAAAATAGGGAAAAAATAAAAGAAACAATCTCCTGCCGCTTGTAAAATTGCATAAGTTCCAGAAGTCTTTTCATATAGTCCGAGTGTAACAAATAAAACATTCAATCCTTTAATCATACCAGTAGCTGTAAGTAATGAAAGTACTGGAGTGAAAATCCCAGAAATTAAATCAATAAACACATCTAATGGTTTCTTCTTTTCTGTACTTTCTTCCTCTTGGCTAGCTTCACCTATTCCTGCGAATTCAATAAAATCCTTATATACTTCAGAAACATGATTACCTATAACCACTTGATACTGACCGCCACTTTGTACAACTGTAACTACGCCCTTAGTCTTTTTAAGAACTTCTGTATTTGCTTTTGATTCGTCTTTTAACTTGAAACGTAAACGGGTAATACAGTGAGTTAAACTATTAATATTTTCTTTACCACCGACATTTTTTAAGATGGTCGAAACTAGTTCTTCGTATTTCATAATGATCCTCTTTTCATAAACTTTATTAAAATAAAAATAGGCATGACTAGATAGAGAGCGCTCATCTATTCTAGTCATGCCTGCACTACCAGTAACACCTACTAATAAATAAATACATCAATTTTTTGATTCTATTAATTTTTGAATATGCAAGGTTAAATATAATTTCTCATCATTGTTTAAATCTGTTTGTAAATAATCTTCTACCAATTGAGTTGTTTTGAATGCCTGATTATACTTAATAATAACAGTTTCTAGTAACGGATTATCCTTATTATTATTTTTTTGACGTAAATTCATCCTTTTAAAAAAGAATCTCAGATGAGTAACAAAACGATCAAACGCAAGGCTATCTTCATCAATATCAATCTTATTATAAAGTCTTATTAAGGCAACAATATCACGTATTTTCTTTGTTACCTCCTGAGCGGTGTATAAGCCATGACTTCCTGTATTATCTAATTGAACATTAACAAAATGCATGGCAATATTTCCAGCTTCACTTTCTTCAATGTCTACTTTAAATTTTTGATTAATTTTCACCAAAGCTTCCTTACCAACATGGTATTCTAGTGGATAAAACTTTTTAATTTCCCAAAAAAGTGAATTCCCTATCTGAATATTATCGTGATACAGTCGGACCAAATTATAGATATGATCGGTCAATGAAACATAAATTGTCTTTGAAAAATCATATTTCAGAACTTTTTTAGCTTCATGAATAATTTCATCCGCCAAGTGAATATAATCATAAGGAATGTTCTCTACCAATTCCAGAAATCTTTGGGAAATCCCTTCATCTGTAGAAATAAACTTCCTCTCTATCTTTTCTTTATTCACTTCTTGACCGACACGTTGATTAAAACCAATTCCTGCACCAATAATAATGTAATCTACACTATTTTCAGTTGCTAGAACTGCATTATTATTTAAAATTTTGACAATCTTCATTCTTCACTCCCTCCTTGTAAAAAGCAAAAAAGACCGAACCAAACACGCTACTCTTGCATGTGGTCCAGCCTGCGTTACCAGTAACTGCCCTTCAACTGATACTACTATAGCATAATCCATTTATAATGTAAAGGCTTTCTGAATAGTTTTTTTATAGGTATTTATAAATAAAAACACGGTAGCCTAAATCTATAGACTACCGTGCAAATGTTTATGCATGTTTTAAGACTTTTTTTGCAAAGAATTTCAAAATCAATGGCGACACCAAGGTGCTGATTAAAATCGTGATAACCATTGGCGCGAAATATTTTTCAGGAATTAGGCCGCCTGTTTGACCGATTTGTAAGACAATCAGCGCCATCTCTCCACGTGAAATCATCCCTGCTCCGACCATCCAAGCACTATTATTGGAAAATCCGGCCATTTTCGAACCAAGATAGCCACCAAATAATTTAGAAATGACCGCAATTAGGACAAATAATGTAATAAACGGGAATTGCTTGATAATACTTGCTAGTTCTACCTCTAAGCCAATATTGACAAAGAATACTGGGATAAAAATCGCATAGCCAATCGCTTCAACATTAAGAAATACTTTTTCTTTTACCTTTGTTTGGCCAACTGCAATCCCTGCAAAGAATGCCCCAATCACTGAACTTAAACCAACCAAATCAGCCACATAGGACATGCCCAAGCAAATAATCAACGACATGATGATGACTGAAGCGGTGGTGTAAATTCTTTCTGATAATTTCATTAAGTATGGCGCGATCCAACGAACCAAAAGGAAAATCAAGCCAAAGTAGATGAGTTCTTTTAATAAAGTTAATCCTAAAGAACCGCCATTTCCTTGATTCGCCCCAAGGAAAGTCAAACTAATACTCAACACCAAAACAATTAAAATATCGTCTACCACCGAAGCCCCTAAAATTGTGGAACCTTCTTTAGTGTTTACCGCGTGAAGTTCTTTTAATACTTCAACTGAAATACTCACCGAAGTCGCTGCGAGCACAACCCCAAAGAAAAAGGCCTCTGTTGCTGTCGATTTGAAGATAAATCCGCCCCCTGCTCCTAGTAACAAGGGGAAAATCACCCCGAAGACAGCTACCAGCATCCCTGGTTTAAAATATTTCTTCAAAAGCTCAATATCACTTTCCAAACCGGCTAAGAACATTAACAAAATAACCCCGATTTCAGAAAAGATATGAATCAACTCTGATGAATGAATGAGATTCAGTCCCCCTGCTCCCACAATTAGGCCAACCAATAATTGCCCAACCACTCCAGGAACACCTATCCGACGACAAATGTGTGCTGCCAGCGAAGTCGTCACTAAAATCAAACATAAAATACCAATAAATTCCATTTGTTTACACATCCCTCCAAAATTAAGACAAATTGAGCCGCAAATTGTCGACTCAAACAACAAATTTTCTTATCTTAATTATACCGAAGTTTTGTGCAAAAGAATAGAAAAATGCTCTGAATAGTCGCACTTTTATTTGCGAATAATCTCATTGAAGTGTTGTTTATAGGATTCGATTATGATATTTTATAACGCTGCCATACCGCCTTCAACATTGACCACGTGATAGCCTTGGCTGGCCAAAAACGCACAGGCATTAGCAGAACGTGCGCCAGAATGACAGATCACATAATAAGTTTCGTCTTCGTATAGTTCTTCTACAAAATCTAAGAAACGACTCAAAGGCATGTTTTCCGCTTGTGGCAGGTGACCAAACATAAACTCGTCTTCTTCACGCACATCAATTAAATTTATTCTTTCTTTGCCTAATAGTTCTTTAAATTTGTGAATATTAATGGTTTCGTACATCTATTTTATCTCCTTTAGTTCTATGTGAATTTTTTGATAAATAGTAGTCTTTAGATAGCGACTATTTGTTGATATGTGAATACAAATAATAAGCGCCATCCAAGTTTTTGACCTTAAAGCCGTGTTGTTTCAAGATACGCTCAGCCAAATAACTGCGTTGACCACTATGACAACTTACAATATACGCCTGATTTTTATCTAGTTCAACCAAACGTGCTCGCAATTCATCGAGCGGGATAGCCATAGCATTGGTAAACTTACCATTTGCTAGTTCAGCAGGATTGCGCACATCTAATATTTTCGCTCCATTTTTTAGCTCATTTGCCAAATCATACCACTGCACATTTTCACTCAAACCTTCCATTAGATTCAAAGCGGCGTAACCAATCATATTCACTGGATCTTTTGCTGAACCAAATGGCGGTGCGTAGGTCAATTCGAGTTCTGGTAAATCTTCTACCGTCAGTCCTGCTTTAATCGCTGTGGCTAAAACATCGATTCGCTTATCAACTCCATTTTCTCCAACTGCTTGAGCCCCAAAAATTTCACCTGTCTTAGGATCAAAAAGTAATTTCAATAAGATATCGGTTGCGTCCGGATAATAGCTGGCATGATGTTTGCCTAACGTATGCACGACTTGATAGTTTTTTCCTAGACGTTTTAAGGTACGCTCATTTAATCCGGTGAAGGCCGCTGTCATCGCAAACGTACGGACAATTGCGGTACCTAGGCTGCCTTTATTTTTCCGCGGAAGCCCAGCAATGATATCCGCCACTTGCCGCCCTTGACGATTCGCAGGAGAGGCCAGTGAAATCAAGGTTTGTTCCTTAGAAGTGTGTTGTGTGACTAAAATCGCATCGCCAATCGCGTAAATATCGGGATCTGAGGTGCGGTAATTTTCATCGACCACGATAGCCTCGCGCAATCCTAGCGTTAACCCGGCTTCTTTTGCCAAACGTGACTCGGGTTGGACACCAATCGCTAAAATCGTCAAATCACTGGCCAACACTTGCCCATCTTCTAACACGACTTCGCGACCCTTTTCGCTAAAAGCCGCCACCCCTTGATTAGTCAGTACATTCACGCCATTTTTAACTAATTCTTCTTCTACAAAAACCGCCATTTCCGGATCTAAAGCAGGTAAAACTTGAGGAGCTTTTTCAATTAATGTCACTTGTAATTGGCGTTTAGCAAGATTTTCAACCATTTCCAATCCAATAAAACCAGCGCCTACCACGGTCACATGTTGGATGGCTTGTTGTTGCAAATGCGCCATAATACGATCAATATCTGGCACATTACGGACTGTATATACATTTTGTGCCTCAGCTAAACCTGGAAAGTTCGGCACCACCGGCTTAGCACCTGGCGACAAGACCAATACATCATAATCTTGGGTAAATACTTGCGCTTGATTTTTTACTGTAACGGTCTTAGCCTTACGATCAATGGCTAAGACTTCATGGTTGGGCCGGACATCGATAGCAAAACGTTTTTTTAAATTTTCCGCAGTTTGTACTAAAAGTTGCTCACGATTTTCGATTTCTCCAGATACATGGTAGGGTAAGCCACAGTTAGCAAAAGAGACATATGGTCCCTTTTCAAAAACAGTAATTTCTGCCTCTTCCATTAACCTTCTTAATCGCGTGGCACAAGACATGCCCCCTGCGACGCCACCGACAATAATAACTTTTTTCATTTTATTTTCCTCCTATCACGCGATCTGTCCAAGCATTCATGCCGCCTTTGACATTAACTACTTGAATCCCTTTTTTCGCTAATATTTTAGCTGCTTGCTTACTGCGCATCCCCGATTGGCAAATGACATAATGGGTTTGTTTCCCTTTTGCCTCATATTGTGAGATGCGATTGAGCGGTACATTTTTGGCGCCTCTGATATGCCCACTGCGGTATTCAGCTGGGGTGCGTACATCTAATAGTACAACCTCTTGATTTAAACGACTTTTTAATTCACTTGTAGAAATATTTGGTACTTTGACAAACCAATGAAACATGGCTATCTTTCTCCTCTCTTTTTATACCTCATAGGGTATTTATAATCGATAACCAACCTTTTGTCAATCATTTTGAATGAGACTGGACAATTTTTTACTTTTTCAGTATAGTACCTAGTATGGTATATAGATTGAAATGAGGTGAAACCATGCCTGTATCCGATAAAACCAAACTAACCCATCGCCTAAAAAGAGCAGAAGGGCAAATTCGCGGTGTGTTGAAGATGATTGAAGAAGAAAAAGAATGTATCGATATTGTCACTCAGCTTAGTGCCGCACGTTCTAGTATTGACCGTGTGATGGGACTTTTAGTGGCTGAGAATTTTCGTAAATGTTTAGAAGAAGAGTGCGAAAACCCTGAAGAAAGAGAAGAAAAAATCAACCAAGCCATCCAACTCATCATGAAAAAATAGTTGAGCAAATAATTCGCTTTGTAAAATTAAATTGTGTACAATGTAAATGTGAAAGGAAAAGAATATGATTCAACCAATTGTCAAAGATCAACTGTGTTTTGCTTTATATCAAGCACAAAAAGAATTCAATCGCCTATATAGTAAGATTTTAGCGCCCTTTGAATTAACCTATCCGCAATACTTAACGCTATTAGCTTTGTATGAAAAAGACCATTTAAGTGTTTCAGAATTGGGTGAGATTTTGTCTTTAGATAGTGGGACGCTGACTCCTTTAATCAAACGCCTAGAAGCAAGAGAATATGTGATGCGCACACGAGATTTTAATGATGAACGTCGCGTATTGATTTCTCTAACGCCAAAAGCCAAGGAAGTGAAAGAGGACTTGCTGCAAACGGTCGGGCATTGTTTAAGTGATTTGACGTCGGATGAAACGTATTATTTTTCTTTGATGCAACAACTACAAACACTTACTCAAACCTTAGGAGGGCTCAATCATGAAGAAAATTTACGAAACAAAAGTAACTAGTATCGGTGGACGCGAAGGAGAAGTCTTTTCACCAGATCACTCTTTTGCCTTTAAAACTACAGCTCCAGGTAAACGTGTCGAAAACGCAACTAACCCAGAACAATTATTCGCAGCAGCATACAGTGCTTGCTTTAACGGTGCATTAGGTTTAGTAATGGAAAACGCCGGCGAAACTTACCCAAGCGAAGTGAGTGCACGTGTATCCTTAATGTCTGATGAAGTAGAAGGATTTAGTGTAGCCGTGACTTTAGAAGTTCATCTGGAAGGCGCAACAAAAGAAAAAGCTGAAGAATTAGTCGCAGCGGCTCACCAAGTATGCCCTTACTCAAAAGCAACTCGCAACAATATCGATGTACAATTCGAAATTATTTAATCAGAAACTAAAACCCACCCAGCTAAGCATCTAAGCCTAGTTGGGTGGGTTTTTACAAGATTAAGAATGCGCTTCTTTCATATCCATACTAATATCAATTAACAACCTCAACACTAGAGAAAAAATAACATTCTCTCTATTTTCATACAGAATAACCGCTTCTTCTGTCTCTTCATTTTCGTATCCAATGATAATATCATTCACTAAAGACGGATTTTTTCCAAGAGATAAAATCTTGTTATATGTGGTGGGCTCATGATTAATTTCAAATTCCATCGCGATACCCTTTAACCTTTCATCGGCCCTCATTTTTATGATATATCCGCTTTCTTTAGGCCCCTCTTTGGCTTCTTCCACCATCTTCGTTAAAAGGCGATTTGCTAAATAGCGATCTAATTCAAGATTCGAATCCGTTGCAGTTTGCGATAATAAATTTAAAAAATCATGACGAACAGTGTCTAACTCCCAATGCATCATAAAATCTCTTATTCGATAAGGCTCATCTACTACAGCTGATAGGAATTGATACTTTCCATTTTTCGCTTCATTTTTTTGGAAACGTGACATCGAGAATGCACTACAAGGTAGATCATCAGGAAGATAATAACGAACAACAGACTGCTCATCTTTCCACAACTCAATTTTAGATAAATCTACTTTAAATTTAAAGTAAAGTTCCTTAATGCTTGAGCGCCCAATAAAACGTGAATCCTCTGTATGATAAATTTTAAACTTTGTATGCATACAATCAAAAAAAGTACGCAAATTTCAACGAGTATGACAAGTACGAAAAACATTGATATATCAATCTTTTCCCAAAACATCCTCACCAACAACTGTAAAACTCTTTTCCTAAAACGCAAAAAAACAAGCACCCTCTAGTGAAAAAGGATGCCTGTCTAAAAATCTAAAAATTATAAAGCAGCTAATAATTGTTCTGCTTGTTTTTCTAAGCTTGCTTGTGCTTCGTCAGTTAAGACTAATTCACCAGTTCCCCAAGCTTCGTCGTTTACGCGTGTGCCAGTGAAATCACCAACCACTTGTGTACGGATGAATGGTAATAATGCTTGGTAGGCAGCGAATAATTGATCATGTCCACCGTTTGCTACTGAAGAAACAGTAACCACTTTGTCTTGTAATGCTGAAGGGCCAGTTGGATCAGATAAATCTAATGCACGGCTTGCCCAGTCTAATAAGTTTTTCACTGAGCCAGGGATTGCAAAGTTGTAAATTGGTGAGAAAATCCAGATTGCATCAGCTGCTTGGATTGCTTCACGAACTTTGGCAACAGATGGTAGTACAGGTGTTTCTAAGTCTTGGTTGAACACAGGTACTTCTTTATAATCTAAATATGTAACGTTTGCTTTACCTGCTAATGCTTGTTCTGCTTTAGCGGCTAATTGATGGTTAAATGAACCTTCACGTAATGAACCAACGATAAATAAAATGTTTTTCATAAGTTGTTAATTCCTTTCATTTCTTGATTACGTGTTTAGTTTAGCTAAAAAAATTTAGAAATGCAAACAACAAAACCCGACAAATGTTGTAAAAGTCTGGGATATAGAAAAAATTTATCACAACATATCAATTTATGTTTATTTCAAGATACATTACGTCCTATATATTTTTTACAGATCTAAATATGTCACACATTAATCTGATATTATGCTTGTATTTTCTTTTATATGTGCTATAATACAATCAATATGACACACATATGGAAGAAGGGATCTTATGGAACTGAGTGATCGTCAACAGCAAATCCTAGACATCGTGAAGGCCCAACAACCTTTAAGCGGTGAAAAGATTGCTGAAGAACTAGGCATTTCCCGAGCTACTTTGCGCAGTGACCTCTCATTTTTAACTTTGGCTGGCATTTTGCAAGCGGCTCCAAAAATCGGTTATACCTACGCTGGCAGTCAAATTGAACCATTTTTATTTGATGAAACCTTTCATACAGGGATTTCCGAATTGATGGTTCCGCCTTTATTGATTGAACAAAGCACACCCATTCGTGAGGCTATTACCAATCTATTTATGTATAATGTGCGCGCAATTTTTGTTGTCGATGAACAAAAAATGCTGATTGGCACATTAAACCAAAAAGACCTTTTACGTGGTTCGCTCACCACAAGTAATGACCAAACGCCGGTTGCTGTCTGCATGACTCGACTAGCCAATGTGGTTACTGTGACGCCTGAAATGAATATTTTAGAAGTCGCTCAACTCATGACGCAATATGACACCGAAGCATTGGCCGTTGTGGACCAAAAAAACAGTCGTAAAATCATTGGTAAAATAACAAAAAGTCGCATTTTAGCTTATATTGTTGAACAAGCCAAAGCGACGGAATTGAATCGATAAAGGAAAAGAGGAACAAATCACATGACTAAAAAAGTAACCATCTACACTATTTCAGACTCAATCGGAGAAACCTCACAAAAACTGATTTCTGCCGTATTAGCACAATATCCAGACCTTGAAGTGGCGAATAATTATCGTTTCCCATTTGTGAACAGTGAAGAACATCTGCTATCTATCTTAAGAGATGCTGTTCATGATAAAGCGATTGTGGTCAGCACTTTAGTAAATGCAGAATTAGCCCAAGCTGCTCGGCATTTTGCCCAAAGAACGAGTATTCCTTACATTGATTTGATGCACCCATTTTTTGAAGCCATCCATGCAAAAACAGGCATCGAACCAATCCAAAAACCAGGAACTGTCCACACATTAAATAGCGACTACTTTAACCGTATCAGTGCCATCGAATTTGCAGTGAAATACGATGACGGCAAAGACCCACATGGATTTATCGATGCAGATGTCGTGCTTTTAGGAATTTCTAGAACAAGCAAAACGCCTTTATCGATGTATTTGGCCAACAAAGCCATTAAAGCAGCCAACCTTCCATTAATTCCTGAAGTACCTGTTCCTGAAATAATTACTACACTACCAAAAGAAAAAATGTTTGGCTTAACTTGTGCGCCAGAAGCTTTGGTCAAAATCCGTCAAAATCGCCTACAAGCCCTTGGTCTCAATCAAGATGCCAATTACTGTGACATTGACCGAATTAAATCGGAAATCAAGTATGCCAATGACTTATTCGAAAAACTTGGTATTCCGGTCCTTGATGTCACCGAAAAATCGATTGAAGAAACCGCCTTTACGATTATGGATCAACTATAATTGATAAAAAAATAAAGTCACAGTTTGTCATTCACCTCAGCAAACTGTGATTTTACTTTTGGAGGAATGTTATGAAAAAACAAGCTATCTTAACTGAACTAATCAACTTAGAAGCCATCTTAAACTTACCTAAGGGCACCGAATTATACTTAAGTGATATTCACGGCGAATTCGCTGCTTTTGACTATATATTAAGAAGTTGTGCGGGAAATCTCAAACTAAAAATTACCGAATGCTTTAAGGAACAACTCAACGACAGCGAGATCAACCAACTCACACTGCTGATTACCTATCCCGAGGAAGCCATCCAATATCCACGACACTATCCATTTTATAACAAAGACTATCAAGAACGTGTCATTCGTCAACTCATCACTTTGCTTGGTTTTGTCTCAACGAAGTATACGCGTTCCAAAGTGAGAAAAAAATTTCCCGAGGAATATGCCTATATCTTAGAAGAATTTATCTATACCGATTTACAATATAGTGACCAAGCAGATTATTTTAAGAATATGATTCATTATTTAATCGAATTAGACGAGGCCATTCCTTTTATATTAAAAGTGGCTCCTGTTATCCAAAATTTAATCATCGACCACATTCATATTGTAGGAGATATTTTTGACCGAGGGAAAGAGGCAGATTTGGTTATGGAGCGGATTTGTCACTTACCTTCTGTGGATATTCAATGGGGAAATCATGATTTGTTATGGATGGGGGCTTATGCGGGTAATGCGGCTTGTCTTTGCCATTTACTGAGGATTGCGACGCGTTATCAATACCTTTATGATATCGAAAAAGCTTACGGCATCAATTTGCGGCCCCTCTTTTTATTTGCGGAAAAGACTTATCACGCCAATCCTGCTTTTACCCCAAAAGGAAAGTTAGATGCTGATCAGCTCATCTTAGAACAAGTCCATCAAGCGTTGAGTATCTTGCAGTTTAAACTTGAAGGACAAATTGTCCACCGCCAACCAGAACTTAAAATGGATATGTATGATGTGTTATCTAAAATCAATTATGAAAATAACACGATAGACATCAACGGACAAACTTACAAAATAGAAAATCCTTGCTTTCAAACAGTCAACCCTAAGCAACCTTTGCAATTAACTAAGGCCGAGCAAGCAGTACTCGATAGCTTGATGTATTCTTTTCAGCACTCTTTAAAGATGAAAAAGCACATGTCCTTTTTGATGAAGCACGGCAGCATGTATTTAATTTATAATCAACATCTACTTTATCACGGCTGTATCCCCCTTGCGCAATCAGGTGAGCTCATTAATTTTAACGTGGGCAATGATAGTTATCAGGGTGCAGCATTGCTAAACTTTTTTGAAAAACACTTAAAGGAAAGCTTTCAAAATTTAGATAGTCATGAAGATTTTGCGACAGATTTGAGTTGGTATGCTTGGTGTGGACCGTTCTCACCACTTTTTGGCAAACATAAAATGACCACTTTCGAACGTTATTTCATTAAGGATAAAAAGACGCATCTCGAACGCAAAAATGCCTATTATCAATATCGCGATTCTGCAAAAGTTTGTCAGCTTATTTTGGAAGCATTTGGTTTAAATTCCGAGTTTTCCAGAATCATTAACGGACATACGCCTGTTAAAACAACTAAAGGCGAATCTCCAATTAGAGGGGACGGCCATTTATTTGTGATTGATGGTGGATTATCCAAGGCTTATCAAAAACAAACCGGAATCGCAGGTTATTCGCTATTAAATAACTCCTATGGTTTTCAAATTGTGACACATCAGCCATTTATCAGCACGGATTATCTGTTTAACCAACAAACGGATATGACCGCTATCAAACGTGTGGTAGACAAAGTGGCCAAGCGCACACTGATTAAAGATACCACGATTGGCCGAGAAATTCAGGTGAAGAAGCAAAAATTACAATCACAATTACAGTAAAAAACACCGCCCCTAGAAAAGCTATCTAGGAGCGGTATTTTTCATTCGCCATCATCTTCAAAAACACATTCGACTTTCAGCAAATCTTCGTGAATCAAATCCAAAATCACCTGACTGAATAATTCTGTCGTGAGCATTTCACATAACGTTGTCAGTAAAATTTCATAGTCTTCAGATGATTCCGGTTGATTATCTTTAACAAAACGATTTCTTAGACCACCTTCTTCAATCGCAACGGATATCACGCCACCAATCGCATGATAGAATTCTTGAAAGAAATGAGTAAAATCATCCTTAGTCTGTATATAACGCGAAAACGCAATACACTGATCTAACTCAGCGTATTCACGAAGCATTTTTTTATAATCCAAAAGTAGCTGGTGTTCTCTTGCTTGTTTTGCCAAATAACCACTCATATAACTGACTAAGCGCTCAATAGCTAATGGAATATCCACGTTAAATTCCGGCGGTATATATAACACTTCTTCATTCAAATGATTCAGGATACTGGCCACCACATCTGGATAATGAATATGCGGTACCATGGATAAAACATTTTCCATATCGTCAACATCCATATCATGTACCACATTTGATGCCATACTTTTTAAATAGTAATTCATTTTATTGTCGCGAAATAGCTTATCAAAGTCGGGATGATAAAAAATCGGTCCATGCGCTTCTTTTTCCAGTTGCTGTAACTTTCCTTGTGCAATCAAATCCTCTCTAAAATCATCTATCCGATACATACCAAAATATTCATCTAGCACAAATTGAAACGGAATTTGCTGCGCTTCAAGCAAGGAATCCAACCATACAAAGTACAGCGGATCAGCGTCATCAAATATCGAATGTTCAAAAATCAAAGGAATATATATTTTATACAGACTATTCTTCCCAGCCTTCACCATTCTTTTAATGGATTGATCAACAGTCGGATTTTTTAAAGGATTGAGTCCTGCTGCTTTTGAACAAATTTCTTGCATCTGTTTGAATGTTTTTCTGACGGGATCCTTGACTGTTTTGCCATAAACTTTTTCATAGTACTGTGGAAAATGTTCATATAATAAATTCATGTTATCTTTTAGCTGTAGCAATACTTTTTCGAGTTCACTATATTCAGACCAAAAGGCAATCATTTTGGCTTTTTCGTTATTCAAAAGCGAGTGTGCCCATTTGATAAAGGCATCTTGGAAAAATTCATCCCATGATTTATTTGAACGCGCCATGACCCTACCTTCTTTCATCAATATCTTTTCCTTGTATTTTATTATACAATTTATTTAAAACGTTTTCAAATACAAAAGCTGCTCTCCTGATTTCACTAATTGACTAACTGTTATCTTAATGATTGATTTTTGTTTTTATAGAAGTATTGGTAATGCGGCAAGTATCTATTTGAAATCACTCATCACAAATTTGGTCTTCTTTATATAAAAACAATATTTATACAACATTTTTATAAATTAATTCAATTTCAAACACAGTAGGCCGATTCAGATTTGATTGATTCATACGGAAAGCATAGTAAGGTAATTTCTCATTAATTGATTGTTTAGAATGTAGAATCATTTCTCTCATCCAATGTAGAGCTTCAACTCAATGACTCTTTCCTAAAGCATTCGCACCAAAAAACCACTGCATTTTTTATCAATTTAATATCTGAACCATAATTTTCGGGTGTTACAGCAAAGGTATTGTTTGGATATTTCCGTAAATAAGGACCTGTTTCTAAGGGTAGACATTGCCTTTCTTTAAACGATAGAAAATTATCTACCACAAATTGAACTAGTATTTTTCTACTCCTTAACTTTTTTATAAACTAATATTAACACTTCGCAACAGATTGAGAAACTCAAGCATTCATTTAAATATGTGCATTCCATCCACTTATATTATCAAAAGTAATTTATTAAAAACCGAAATAACGTTTAAAAAAATAAACAACCCCGATTTGCGAGGTTGCTTGTTTAAGATTTGATTTATGCTTGGATTTGTTTTAGATTGACAATTTCTGCATGGGCCAAATCACCATTTAAGAAGGCTTGAATGTTTTTAAAGTTGTCCTGTACGCCTTGAATAAAAGCTTCTTGAGAGTAAAAAGCAATGTGTGGTGTTAAAACAACATTATCCATCTGCATAAATGGTAGTTTGCTCAAATCAGGATCTTCACTATGCACCACGTCTAAAATCGCATAAGAAAGTTTACCTGATTGCAAGGCTAGGACTAAATCCTTTTCATTCACCACTCCTCCACGTGAAGAGTTGATAAAGACTGGTTGATTTTCACAAAGATTAAATAATGTGGCATTCAGCATTTCTTTCGTGCTATCATTTAATGGTAAGTGAGAAGAAATGTAATCACTATGCGCAAAAATTTCTTCAAGACTTACTTGTATCACACCTGCATTTGCGAAAACTTCTGCAGGAACAAACGGATCATAAGCCATCACTTTGCAGCCAAAAACTTGTAGACGCTGCGCAACTAAGCGTGGAATATTTCCAAAACCAATCAGACCCACAGTTAATGAAGATAAACGGCGCATATCTGGGAATAATTCATAGTCCCACTTATGACCTACTTTAACCGATTGATTGAAATCAAGAATGCGACGATTATGTGAAAGGATGGCCGCAACAACATAATTCGCCACCTCATCGACACAATATTGCGTAATATGTGAAACTGGCAATTGACGTTCATTCGCATAAGCCAAATCCACTGAATTAAACCCAATAGAACGATAAACCACTAATTTCAAATTTGGTAATTGCGATAACACTTCTTTGGTTAGAGGTTCATACACGGTAATAATAATATCCGCATCTTTTGCATTTTCAATAATTTCGCTTGGTGTTTGACTAGGACGTACCACCATTTCTAAATCTAAATTTAACGCTTGAATCGCTTGTAATTCATGTTCAAACATATTATCTTCAAATAATCTTACTACTTTCATGAAAATTCTCCTATCTATCTAACAAAAAATTTCGCAATCAAAATAACAAATACTAATGATAAGAAAGTACGCTCTAAAAAGATGACGATGACATGCCAAAATTTCATCTGTTTATTCGTTGAAATCAGTAATGTCGCAGTTTCAGATAAATAAATGATTTGAATAATACTCATCATAGCGATAATCACACGACTTACTGTAGATTCAACAGATTGTCCTAAAATAACCGGTAAATAATTATCAGCTAGTCCTGACATAATTGCACTTGCTGTGGTTTCAGGACTTGCAACACCAAATAACATTAAAATCCATTCCACTGGCATAGAAACAATCTTCAATAATGGCGTATATAATGAAATCACTAAAGCAAGCGTACCCCAACATACGATAATTGGCGTTAACCAAAATACGTAGAAAGTCATATTGTCAATTTTCGCAACAAAATTTGAAAAGTTAGATTCATTGGCACGACGCACGGCATTATTCGCAGCACGTGTTAACCAATTACCGGTCTTTTCCACTTTGATTTTAGAAACAGTCGAACCATCCGCATAAGTATCTGGGAAAGTAGATAACGGTGGAATGCGGACACCAATCGCTGCAACAATCACACTCACTACAGCTAAACCTGCTAAAATCAACCCAAAATAATCAATAACATTTAATACCGAGCTCACCAAAACAATCCAACCAATACTACCTGTAGCAAACTGTGAACCAATAACAGCCATTTCACGAACAGTAAAATACCCTTTTTGGAAAAACTCCTCAGTGGCCATAATCGCAACATTTCCTGGTCCAACCCAAGCACTGATTATATTTACCGCACAAATTTCAGAAACCTTGAAGATTGGCTTTACAATACCACCCACAATTTCACCTAAAAATTCCATTGCACCAAACTCTAAAATAAAGGTTTGGAAAAGTAACATCATCGGTACTAGTACGGATAACTGAGTAGCTAAAGATAACATTGTACCACCCGTATCAGGCGAAGTAATAAATGCTGGACCGACTTTAAAATAAACCATCAAAGCAATAATAGCGCCAATTACGCGGTTAATCGTATAAAACAGACTAGTAGAAAAGAGTTTCTTTAGTAGTCTTTGTTTACGAATGATTGTGTCACTTTTCACTTGATCAATTACAGATAAAAGCGCACTCAAAACAATAAATGCAACCATAATCGCGGTAAGTGGCCCATTGAATGTCTTCACGAAAATTTTTAAATAGTGGAAAAGAATTGTATCCACTGACCCGTCAAAACTAAAGGGAATGAGCACTAAAACTGTGCCTAACACTGTAAATATAATGAACTTCATGAGTCCGATGAAATATGAATTATCTTTTGTTTTCTCCATTTCAATTCTCCTCTTCGATAATTTCGGAACACCATTCCGAAAAAGATTGTACATCTTTTAACAGAGTCTGTCAATAAAAAATTGTTAGTTTTATCACAAAAAATTTTCTGCTATAATAAGGAAAAATGGGCATGGGGGAATTCGATGAGTAAAGAAAATGATCTAATCAAATCAATTGACAATGCTTTTTCACTTTTAGATTTATTAAGTGAACATGGTCCTTTAGGGATTTCAGAAATAACAAGATTATCTGGACTAGCCAAAACCACTGTCTTTCGGATTTTAAAAACCTTAGAACATCGTGGCATCGTCATGCAAATTGAAGATGAAATTTATGCGATTAGTTACAAAATATTAAAATACCAACCTTCGCCTTTAAATGAGCAACAATTGATTAAAGTAGCTAAACCATATATGCAAGAATTTTCACAAAAAACTGGCGAAACGATTAATTTATCGATTTTATATCGGGATGAAATTTATATTATTCATTCTGAAAGTGGAGAAAGCTATATGCTACAATCTTCATTAACACCAGTCACAGACCTGTATTGCTCTTCTATGGGTAAAATCTTTTTAAGCGAAATGGCAGCAGATGAATTAGAAAAATATTATCAGAAACCGTTATTTAAACGTACAATTAATACGATTATTCATTATCCTGACTTTTGTGAAGAACAACAAAAAATCAAGCAAAATCACATTGCTTACGATCATGAAGAATATGAATATGGCCTCACTTGTATGGCAACTGGGCTATATCAAAATGGTCAATTAATTGCGGCTCTTGGCTGTTCTGGTCCAACCACACGTCTAGGATTCAAAGGCCTCGCACAATTAGAAGAAAACCTCAAAAAGACCGCTGAAACCATTAATCAGTTATTAGAAGTATAAAAAAACACCCCTGCAGCCGGCTATATGCACGAAGCTAGCTGCAGAGGGTGTTATTCTATCACTGATTCATTTTTTGAATGATATTACCTCGAAACGAAGAACTTGATAGGAAATGTAAAAGTTCAGATTTTGAGCAATTCAAATTTAATACATAACTATTTTTAGCACTTTTATTAAATTGCACCCGACAATAGTCTGTTTCTTCTTCAATTTCAATTGATTCAATGTTTTGTAGGCTTTCGGAGAGTAAACCTAACTTTACTACTTTATTCTGACTGATTCCTTCTTTTAACATTGAAATTACAACTAACAAACTAGCAATTAGTGTAATCCTAATATCGTTATTTATATCTGTGTTCCAGAAAAAAACAAGTAAAGCAACACTGACAACTACTGCCAATAATATTTTTACCACATTGAACGGTGCATAGATAATGATTGAACGTTGATTATTCAAATGAAGCATACACCAACTTATTAAAGCGATAATAATAATCCACATTTCAAACATATATCATCTCTCCTAAAATTAACTCTACCACTCTGCGATTGTACCATCATAGTTTTTCCATTGAGGATTCGTCCAAACTAAACCTTCTTGAGCAATCTCTTTAATTTTATCTTCATCCATTTCCAAACCTAATCCTGGCCTACTTGGAAGATCAACATATCCGTCTTTATATTGGAAAATTTCTTTATTTTTAATGAAATCTAACAAGTCAAAACCTTTGTTATAATGGATTCCTAAGCTTTGTTCTTGAATAAAGACATTAGGAGTACAAGCATCTACCTGTAAAGTAGCGGCTAATGCAACTGGGCCATACGGTGCATGAGGTGCTACCGCCATATCATAAGCTTCAGCCATTGCCGCAATCTTTCTAGTTTCTAATATTCCTCCGCATAATGCAACGTCTGGCTGTAAAATATCAATACTACCTTGTTTAAAGATATTTTTATATTGCCAACGTGTATATAATCTTTCTCCTGTTGCTAAAGGTGTAGAAACAACACTTGCAACTTCTTTAAAATATTCTTCATTTTCAGGTAACACAACTTCTTCTAAAAACATTGGATGGTATGGTTCCAAGGCTTTTGCTAACACCTTTGCCATTGGTTTATGCACACGACCATGGAAATCTACACCAATATCCATTTTGTCTCCTAATCTTTCACGAATAGAAGCTACTCGTTCAACCACTTCTTCTACTTTTTCATAAGAATCAATATAATGTAATTCAGAAGTAGCATTCATTTTTACCGCTGAAAAACCTCTATCAAATCGATCTTGCGCTTGTTCTGCAACTTCATTTGGACGATCTCCACCAATCCAAGAATAAACTTTAATTTTATCTCGAGCGGCACCACCAAGAAGTTCCCAAACTGGTACGTCAAATGCTTTTCCTTTGATATCCCATAGAGCCATTTCTAATCCTGAAACAATTGTCCCATTAATTGGACCACCTCTAAAGAATGAACGATGCATTTCCTGGAATAGTCGCTCAATTTCAAAAGGATT
>NHCFJ05603__coassemble_553_pt1 | contig 67481 bp, 61 predicted proteins | sample NHCFJ05603__metabat2_high_PE_003 | metagenome-assembled genome bin NHCFJ05603 | reverse complement strand
CAAATTAATACAGATGACAAAACAAAGATGCTTGGAAATGAAAAGAATGTTTCCAAGCATTTTTGTTGATTTTTCAACGTTTTCAGAAATTATTTCAACAAATGATATCAAAGAAAGCGATTGAAAAATATCACAAATTGAGATAAAATTAAACAGACGGTAAAGTTGTTATAAATTATATAATGGAGTTGAAATCATGTTTCCAGAAAAAATCGAAGAACGTTTTTACACGCATTTGCAAGCTATTCAAATCTTGCAGCAAGCGTTAGAATGTTCATTTTTAGATGCTTATATTGAGCATGTTGAAAATATCAATGATCAATATACCATTCGTGTTATTGAAGGAGTCCCTAATCAAGAAAGCATTGATCAACTCACTCCTTTATACGAACAATTAAAAGCGGATGAATTTACCGCCGAAGAAAAACGTAAAATCAGTCAATTGTTGCTGTTAAAAGGGGCACAGACGGAAAAACTACAAGCAAATCATCAATTGACCCCCGATGGCATTGGCTTTTTATTTGTTTATTTGATTGAGCAACTCTATATGGATCAAAAAGCAAATTTACGCATGTTGGATTTAACGACAGGGATGGGCAATCTTTTGTTCACCATTGTCAATAATCTAGCCTTAGCCAAATATCATACAACCGCGATTGGTGTGGATAATGATGAGACACTTTTAGCAGTAGCAGCCGCCAATAGTCAATGGTTCGAAAGTGAGGTTACTTTATTCCATCAAGATGGCTTACAGGACTTACTAATTGAACCAGTGGATGTGGCCGTTGGTGATTTACCAGTCGGCTATTACCCAATTGATGAAAAGGCCAAAGATTTTATCGTTCACGCGGAAAATGAACATACCTATGCCCATCACTTGCTCATTGAACAAGCGATGAAGTATGTCAAAGAAGCTGGCTTTGGTATTTTCCTAATGCCAAGTCAATTTTTAGAAAGTCCACAAAGCGACCAATTCAAAAAGTTGCTTCAAGAAAAAGTTTATTTACAAGGAATCATTCAATTACCGGATGATTTATTCCGTAACGAACATTCGAAAAAGAGCATCATCTTGCTTCAAAACCGTGGACAAGGAGCAAAGCAAGTAAGTGAAGTCTTATTAGCTCGCTTACAAACCTTAAAACAACCGGAAAAAATTGCTGAATTCTTCAAAGAGTTTGCGCAATGGAAAGAAACTTATTTAAATTAGGTAATTTACAAAAGATTAGAGGTCGATATTATGTCAAAAACTATTTCAATTAACGCGGGAAGTTCAAGTTTAAAATGGCAATTATATTTAATGCCGGAAGAGAAAGTTGTTGCCAAAGGTTTGGTGGAACGCATTGGTTTACCTAATTCAATCTTTACTATTAAATATGGTGAAGATGAAAAATTTGAATTAGTGCAAGACATTGAAAATCATGAAATTGCTGTCCAAATGTTAATGGATCAATTAATTGAACTAGGCATTTTAGCAAGCTATGACGAAATCACAGGGGTTGGTCACCGTATCGTGCATGGTGGCGAATACTACAGCGAATCAGTAGTCATTGATGATGAAGTGGTGGAAAAAATTGAAGAATGTGCTGCCTTCGCGCCATTACATAATCCAGCTCACGTCATGGGGATTCGTGCCTTCCGTAAATTGTTACCAGGCGTCATTAATGTAGCGGTATTTGACACTGCTTTCCATGCCAATATGCCTGAATTCGCTTATCTATACAGCTTACCAATGGAATACTATGATAAATATAAAGTCCGTAAATATGGTGCACATGGTACAAGTCATCGCTATGTTGCGCACCGTGCGGCTGAAGTACTAGGCAAACCAATTGAAGAATTAAAATTAATTACTTGTCATTTAGGAAATGGTGCTTCAATTACAGCGGTTGATGGTGGCCGTTCAGTGGATACTTCTATGGGATTCACACCATTAGCTGGGGTAACAATGGGTACACGTTCTGGTGATATTGACCCTGCTGTATTACCTTATTTAATGAAAAAATTAGACATTGACATTGACGAAATGTTGACAATCTTAAATAAAAAATCTGGTTTACTTGGTTTGAGCGGTATTTCTAGTGATATGCGTGATATCGAAGCAAATCTAGGTAAACCTCAAATCGACTTAACTTACCAAGTGTTTGTGGATCGTGTTCGTAAATATATTGCTTCATACGTTGCAGTAATGAACGGGGTAGATGCCATTATCTTCACTGCTGGTATTGGGGAAAATGATGCTCATGTTCGTAGCGAAATTATGAAAGGTATGAGCTGGTTTGGTTGCGAAATTGACCCAGAACAAAATAAAAAACGTGGCGAAGAACTAGTCATTTCAACACCTGATTCTAAAGTGAAAGTATTAGTGATTCCAACAGATGAAGAATTAATGATTGCTCGTGACGTTGAGCGCCTAAAAGCTGAAACAAAATAATGAGAGAATAAACGCCTAGCTTATGATGAGTTGTGAGTTAGGCGTTTTGTCATTTAATACAAATACGTCTCAAGATTTTGAACAATATAACCAAAAATTTGTAAATCTTGTTGACGCTTACATGAATTGGTTTAAAATAAAGAATGTATCTAATAATTAGAGTAGGTGAAATCATGTTAACAGTGAAACAAATCCATGATAAAAATTATGAAACAGTCTATGAACTAACAAATTCTAAAGGGTTAAAGGTCCTAACCAGTCCTTTTGGTGCACGACTTTTAGCCATTCAAGTGCCATTAAAAGAGGAATTGCGTGATATTGTGGCTGCCCCTAAAGATTTGGCTTTACAAAAAGAATTGCGTTACTTTGGGGCAACGATTGGACCTGTCGCTGGACGAATTACCAATAGTCAGTTCACCATTGATGGGCAAACTTATACCACTGAAACAAATAATAATGCGCATACCTTACACTCAGGTTCCAATGGTTTTGATACCAAAGATTGGTTAGCTGAAACCTTTGAGCAAGAAGGCAAAGTAGGGGTTATTTATAGCTTCCCCCATCCTGATGGCGCAGACGGTTTTCCTGGAGAAGTCCAAGCTAAAGTCATTTATACTTTAGATGAAGAGGACAATTTAAAGATGACTTATGAAGCGAAAACCGATAAAGCCACTTTATATAATCCAACCTGTCATGGCTATTATAATTTAACTGGTAGTGAAGGAAATCCCGTCAACAGCCATTTATTACAAGTTGGCGCTGAGAAGAAAGCAACGACTAATCCAGATGTCACAACGACAGGCGAATTTACCAAAGTGGCAGGGACAAAATTTGATTTTAGAACTTTAAAAGAAATCGGCGAAACCACGCTTGATGATCCATTTGTCCTTCATCATGAAAACGACTATGACTTGACCATTACGAGTCCAGATCAAGCAGTAAGTATGCAAATCAAAACTGATTCCGATGCGATTATTCTTTATATCACAGGTACCCATGAAGAAGGGACACCAATGAAGAATGGGACGATGGTTGCACGTGGTTCTATTGCGATTGAACCTCAAGGCATCCCTGGTGCAGAAAAGTTCAGTCAATATGGTTCGATTCTATTACGCCCAGAAGAGACTTTCCATTCTGAAACCACTTATCATATTGCTTATTAAAACAATGAAAGTACAGACTCGCCTTAAGCAGTCTGTGCTTTTTTGTGCTAAAAAACAGTACTTTAGTTATTTTAAAGTTAAGCTGAAAACCATTTTGTAAAGTATTTTGTTTGATATTTATGTGCAATCCATACACTTTTTCGATTTTGTCGTAAAGCCGCTTGCAAAGGGTTCAAAGATGAGTAAAATAGCTATCGTGGGATTCTTTTACCCAATTTTATGAAAACTTTCGGAAAAAGATTTCTAAAGGGTGAAGTTTCTCGATGATTGAAGCAATTCTCAATTTTTTGATTCTTTGACAATTAAATATGGAAAGTGGTGGAAAACAGTGATTAAAAAAGAATTCCAGAAAATCTGGGCAAACAAATTACTATTCGTTACTGTTATCGTAGCGATGTGTTTACCTATTCTTTATGCAAGTATTTTCCTAAAATCAATTTGGGATCCATACGGCAGAATTAATCATTTACCTGTGGCGGTGGTAAATTTAGACCAACCAACCACATTAGAAGGTAATAAAGTCGATGTTGGTGACAGATTGGTAAAAGAGTTGAAATCAAATGACGATTTAGATTGGCATTTCGTTTCAGCTAAAAAGGCACAAGAAGGACTGAAAGATCGTAAATATTATATGATCGTTAAAATTCCGAAAAACTTCTCTGAAAATGCGGCTTCTGTATTAGATACCGATCCTGAAAAAATGGATTTAACCTACGAAACAAATGGTGGGTTGAACTTTTTAGGGGAAGTTATCAGTGAAAATGCCATGACGCAATTAAAAGCGCAAGTCAGCGAGTCAGTCACCAAATCATATGCTGATGTGATTATCAAAATGGTGAAAACAGTTGGCGATGGCATGGAGCAAGCTGCGGATGGTGCAACGAAATTAGCAGATGGTTCAAAACAAGTCGCTGATGGTATTGCAACGGTTCAAGGTAAAGTTCCTGAATTATCTAGTGGTGTGAAACAATTAGATGATGGTGGCAAACAATTAGCAGACGGTGTCAAACAATACACAGATGGTGCTGGTCAAGCCGCCAAAGGAAGCGACCAATTAGCAGCGGGCTTACAACAGTTAAATGGTAAAGTGCCTACTTTAGTGGGTGGCGTGAACCAATTAGCTGATGGTGGTAAAGCATTAAATACTGGCGTCAACCAATATACAGCTGGTGTTAAACAAGCTTATCTTGGTAGTAACCAATTAGTCGACGGATTGAAAGTATTAAGCTATAAAGTTCCTGGCTTAGTCGATGGCGTCAACAAGTTAGTTGGTGGAGGTAACCAATTTGTCGATGGCTTAAATGCTTATACAGCAGGCGTTGCTCAAGCTGGTGATGGAAGTAGTCAATTAGCAGCTGGATTACAAACGATGCAAGGTCAATTACCTGCTTTAGCTAATGGCATTAATCAATTAGCAGACGGTTCTAAGCAATTAGCTGATCAATTACAAGCTGGTACAAGCCAATTTGGTGAAGAACAAGCAACACAATTAAGAAGCTATGTAAACGGTGTTCAACAATACATCAATACCATTAATGCTGTATTACCAACTTTAAATAATTTACCTTTAGATCAATTAGGTCAACTAAAAGGACAATTTGCAACCGTTCAAACCGACTTACAAAGTGCTGGAGCAAGTCTTGCAGCGGCTGGTCAAACCTTACAAACGAGTCCAGCGCAAGTTGCTTCTAATGTAGTCAGTCAATTACCAACAGATGCAAATGGCAATGTGACTGTTCCTGCTCAACAATTAGCACAACTTATCGGACAACAAGTTGGTGCCAATAATCAACAAATTGGTGCACAAGTTACGGCAGCTGGTAATAGTTTACAAAATGTTGGTGCAACATTAACACAAGTTGGTCAGTTAATGAATAAATTACCAAGTGTTGATACATCAAAAATTGGCGAATTAAGTACAGCAACTTCTCAATTAGCTGCAAATACAGAGCAAGCAACTGCAGGATTGAATGAATTAATTAACGGCACTTTAACAGTGAAAAAAGAAGCTGTTCCTGGAGCAGCAAAAATTGCTGGTGGTTTAGCACAAGTTCAATCTCAATTACCTACATTAAATGGTGGGGTTAGTCAATTAGTTGATGGTAGTAAAGCACTAGATTCAGGTCTTGCTACATTAAACAGCAAGTCTGGTGAATTAACTGGTGGTGCAAACAAAATCGTTGGTGGCATGAAAGAAATGCAAAGCCAATTACCAACTTTAACGGATGGTGTAAAACAATTAGTGGCTGGTGGTAGTCAACTAAATGGCGGTCTAAATCTGTTGAATGCCAAATCTGCTGAATTAGGTTCTGGTTCTGGTCAACTTGCTGCTGGTTTAGGTTTAATTCAAGGCCAACTACCTGCTTTAGCTAGTGGTGCCAATCAATTAGCTGACGGTAGCAAGCAATTAAACGCTGGCATGAAGAAATTAACAGCTAACTCTGCGAAATTAAATAGTGGGGCAAGCCAATTAAGTGATGGATTAAATACCTTAAACGGCCAAATCCCAGCATTAGCAGATGGTGTGAATAAACTTGCGGATGGTTCTACACAAGTCAAAGATGGCAATAAAGAATTAGCAGATAAATTAGGTGAAGCTTCTGATAAATTAACAGATGTGAAATTAACAAACAATACTGCGAAAATGATTGCCGCACCTACCAAGACAAAACAAGAAAAATACAGTGATGTGCCAAACTATGGACATGCATTAGCGCCATACTTCATGAGCGTATCATTATTTGTCGGCTGTCTAGTCTTTAACTTTGTCTATCCAATCCGTAAAATTGCCGACCGCAAAAATAGCAATGCCACTCAATGGTTTATGAGCAAACTAACTGTCGGATTTATCACTTCTTCAATGATGGCTTTAATCATTGGTACAGTGATGAGAATGATTGGTTTAGAAGTTGCGCAACCAATGAACTTCTACATGACACTTCTAGTAACTGCTTGGTTATTCATGTTTATGATTATGTTCTTAGCGATGAGCTTTGATAATCCTGGACGTTTCATTGCCGTGTTGTTCCTAGTTATGCAATTAGGTTCATCAGGTGGGGTATTCCCAATGCCATTGATTAGCAAATTCTATAATGTATTAAATCCATTCATGCCAATGACTTACTCAATTTACAGCTTACGTCAAGCAATTTCAACAGGTCTTGGTGATGAATTATACCGTAACTCAATGTTGATTTTAGTCATTTTAGCTATTGTCTTTATCATCTTATTAGGTGTCGCTATGCAAATCCTATATCGTAAAGGTCTAGCTGGTTATTCACAATTACATGAAAACCAAAAACTTTTAGATGATGATTACACAGGCAAATTTGCAAAAGAAGAAGATCCATACACATTATGGTAAAATAGTAAAAACGTTGGTGTTTAAGAACAAAAACTTAAACACCAACGTTTTTTTATTATAAGGATGTGAGGCGACTCGATCAGCTACGAGCGGATAATGTTTGTCTAGAACGTCGGGAAAGTCCGAGAAGTAAAGACTTTCCCAGACGGGCTGGCTTATACGCCGAAGTAGCTAGTCGCCGAACACAGATTGAATAAGGATGTGAGCTGGGTTGATCAGCTCCAAGCAGCTAAGGTTGTCCGGAATGTCAGGAAAATCCATTATGTTTTAAGATTTTCCTAGACAGGCTGGCTTATACGCCGAAGTAGCTAGTCGCCGAACACAGATTGAATAAGGATGTGAGCTGGGTTGATCAGCTCCAAGCAGCTAAGGTTGTCCGGAATGTCAGGAAAATCCATTATGTTTTAAGATTTTCCTAGACAGGCTGGCTTATACGTCGAAGTAGCTAGTCGCCGAACAACGTGGATTAAGGTCGCAAAGCAGCGCAGTTACTTTCTACACTTTTTTTACAAAGACTAAGCGTTTGTCAGTTGATTCATCTTTTTGTAAGCTGAAACCGTCAAAAGTTAACTGGCGAACGTCATCAATGCTTTGAATTTGATGAGAAATAAGTTCTTTGACCATTTTCCCACGGGCTTTTTTAGAAATGGTAGAGTGGATTTTGCGTTTGCCTTCTTTTTCCTCCATAAAGACACATTGATAGAAGTTTTGCTGCAAGTCTTTGCTAAATACTTCTTCAAATTCACTAGAGAGCAACGAAAAGATGATTTTCTCATTTTTAACAGCTTGATCAAAAGAAGATTGCCAGAATTTTCGCAGGGATTGTCCTTGAATTTTGCCTTTGGTTTGAAAGTCTAGGCGATAAGGAGCAATCGGTGTATCAGCCGGAATGACCCCATATAAAGCAGAGGTTATAGCCAGAAAATCATGGATATAGTGACTTTCTTCTTGAGTATAACTTTCTTTATTAAACTGGCGGTACATCAAGCCATCTAGTAATAAGTAAGCTGGATAAGTTTGTGCGTTTTGCTTTTGGAGTGCTTGCCATTGCGCTTGGACTTTGGCAGCCATGTCTTCTTTGATTTTGTAAGCTTTTTGCATTTCCGCTAATGATAAATCAGAAAAAGCAGCGACAATCTCCTTCGTTTTTGGACTAAGCGCTTGAAAGGATTGGTCTTTAATGGCTAGATTCAATTCTTTTGCAGATGGAATTAGGATTTTCACGATTTCACCTCAGTTTTTAACTTGTTTTCGATAAAGGCTATGATGTCTTGATAGACTTGTAGGCGATTTTTTTCTTGGATAACTTCATGCTTCATTTCTGGATAGACGAGATTAGTGATATTGTGATAGCCGATTTTTTTCAAGGTATCTAAGCTTTCAGCGAGTCCTTTTTCGCCACCGGTAATCAAGGTATCATCCACACCAGTCGCACTCAAAATCTTCAAATCAGGATTTTTACATTGAAATTTGGCGATTTCTTTGAGTCGTGCATTAATCGTAAACATGGTCAGCATCCCACTGTTGGTCAATCGTACTTGGCATAGTGGGTCTTTGGCGATGCGGTCGAGATTATCCAAATTATAGCTAATCCAATCCAGCGTATCGTTTTTTCCAGGGTTTAAGGCGTTCAAGAGTGCGCTATGGCCTGATTTTCCAAAATAAAAGACCACAATGCGCGCTAAAAAGACACCCACAGGAGCAAGTGGATAAGGCGTTACCGTACCTGTTAAAATTAAGTGCTCGATTTCGTCATCATAATTTTGCAGATAGATTCTCGCAATCATGGAGCCTAACGAATGACCAAATAAACTTAATGGGAGGTTAGGATAGCGTTCTTTAATAAAACGGGTAACCAGCACTTGGTCAAAAATCAGTTCATCAACGGTTTGCATCATGACGTGTGGATATTTTTGATTGGTAGAATGTCCATGACCACGTGTATCACTAATCACAACGATATAACCTTGGGCATTTAAATAGCGACAAAAATCATCATAGCGGCCTTTGTGCTCTAATACACCGTGGATAAGCTGAACGATACCTTTAGGATTTTCGCGTGGATAGACTTTTGCGTGTAGTAATAGCCCGTCTAAAGCCAAAAGTTGCACATCTATAGAGCCATCTTCATTTTCGATTTCTTGACGCACATTGACTGATTTTGTTTTGGCTAAACGTTCTTGATTGAGTCGATAAAAGATTTGTTCTTGATAGGTTGCCACAATTTGCGGTAAAAGAAGTAGAAATACGAGTAACCCAATAATCCAATACATAACAATCACCTCGAATAATTTGTTAACTTCATTGTAACACAAAAATAAAAGCTAGCCGAGATAGACTAGCTTTTATTTTTGAGTTCTTCCATAATTATAATGCCTGAACTAGTCCCGATTCGCTGAGCTCCTGCTTGAATCATAGCTAAGAAACTTTTGGCATCTCGAATACCACCGGCTGCTTTGACTTTGACTTTATCGCCAACCTGTGCCACCATTAATGCAACATCTTCTACTGTTGCACCGCCAGTTCCAAAGCCAGTGGAAGTCTTAATGAAATCAGGCTGTACTTCTTTAGCAATCTGACGTAGAGCGATTTTTTCTTCATCGGTGAGGTAGCAATTTTCAAAAATAACTTTACTGACAACCCCAGCATCTTTACAACAAGTGACGATTTGTTGCATTTCATCTTTAAGATAAGCATAGTCGTGTTCCTTGGCTTTGGTGAGATTAATGACATAATCGATTTCATCGGCCCCATTTTTTATCGCATCCTTCGTTTCGAAAACTTTACTAGCAATACTGGTTTGACCGAGCGGAAAAGCAATCGCCGCACCGACATGCACATCGCTATCTTTTAAAAATTTAGCACAAGTTGCACTTTGGACTTGGTTAATCGCCACCATTTTAAAATGATAGTCACACGCTTCTTGGCAAAGTTTTTGCATATCAGCACTAGTAGCATCGGCATGAAGATTTGTATGATCAATCATTTGCGCATAATGATGTAAAAGTGTTTGTTCCATAGCAATCACCTCAAATAAATGATACATCATCTAAAAGCGCTGTCAATAGGATCGTTATTCGTTTGAAGTTTGATAAGAAAATGTTAAGGTAATTGGCTAGGCTCTGCAAAATATTGTTGAAAGGAAAATACTGTGTTATCGTTTTCATGAAGTGGTAGCAATTTAGAAAGTGGGAATGAGGATGAAAAAGTACTTACACTTAGTCATAATAATCTTAGCCGAGATAGCGATTTTCGAATTTGCCATTTTACTCTTTTATTTTGTCAGAGACGATATGGATACAAAAGAGCAAGAGGCAGTACGCCAAGAAATAGTAAATGATATGGAGCAAAAAGATTTGCTGACTGCGCGTATGTTTCGTGAAAGAGGCATGTCACATGGAGAGAATATTCAGATTTGGCAATTATCGACAAAAGGAAAAAGTAATTTCATCATTCAAGATTCTAAACATCAAATTGCTAGTGAAGAATTGTCTGGAATAGAAGCGCTTAGTATTTTTGAAAAAGTAGAGAATCAACAATTGGCAGAGAATACGAATTTTGATGAAAAGGTATTTCATTTCCTTTACAACCAGTTAAAAGCAGATAAGCAAACTACTTGCTACAAATTTGAGCATAACGATATTAACCGTTACTATTTAGTCAATCCGTCCATGCAATTTGGTTTACTTATCCGCATTAATTATTAATAAACAAGGTCCTTACTGAATGACTTGCCATCAGTAAGGGCCTTGTTGGTTGAGTTATTATTCTGAGACTTCGATTTCTTTGATTAACTCATGAACATCAAATTCTGTTTCTAGAAAGTTTTGAGTAGAGGGAAAGCCTTGCGTAAACTCTGTTAAAGCTTGCATGGTGATAATCCCTTCTGCTAGTTCATAGTCCATGATATGACCGCCAAATTGACCATCATCTGATAAGAAGTGTAGGTGATAGCCACTTACGGAAACACCGTGGAATAATTCTGGTGTATAGAATCCGACAATTGTTCCGCTAATATTATCTGCTTCAAATTCAGGTTGTACTACGGCAGAGAATGGGCGATAAGGTTTTTGTTGTTTAGGAACGACACGGACATGCATGTGTTTGAAGGTTCCTTTGATTTGAATGGCATGGAATAAATTCACACTTTTAAGATGATCGTAAATTAATTTGCCAATTGTTTCGCTATTTTCATTTTGAATCAATGGGAATTCATATTCAGGTTCAAAATAAGCCACTGCTGCATAAGGAACCGTTTCATTGCCTGATAATTTCACGACATCACCAGTTTGACGGGCATGAAAAGCTTGACCATTAATCACCATTAATTCACCATCAGAACCATCTAAAGTCCCGATACCGAAATCACCATGTTTTAATAAGTCGTTGATTGTTTTGCCACCATCCATCGCACCGGCAAGTAAAGAACTTAAAGTACCAAATTGATATAATGTATTTTCTGACATAATTTTCACCTTCTTAATAGAATTGGTCAGGTAACATCTTTTCACCTAACATCTTGTTGTCAGAATAGTCTACAGGAACATCGATAATGACTGGGCCATCTGTTTTTAAGCCTTCTTGTAAAGCTTGTGCAAAACTTTGAGCATCGTGTACGCGAATGCCTTTAGCACCGAATGCTTCAGCGTATTTCACGAAATCAACTGGGCCAAAGTCAACACCTGAAGAACGATTGTATTTCATTTCTTCTTGGAATTCAACCATGTTATAGCGGCCGTCATTCCAAATAATATGAATAATATTTAAGTTTTTGCGGACAGCAGTTTCTAAGTCTTGTGCAGAGAATAGGAAACCACCATCACCTGATACAGAGACGATTTGTGTATTAGGACGTACTAATGCTGCTGAGATTGCCCAAGGAAGAGCGACCCCTAAAGTTTGCATCCCGTTACTGAATAATAATTTACGTGGTTCATAACTTCTGAAGTGACGAGCCATCCAAATATAGTGACTACCTACATCAACCGTTACAGTCATTGAATCATCGACAAAATCTTGTAAAGTATCGATTACTTCAAGTGGATGTAGTAATTCTGGATGTGTTTCAGAAGGGACCATATCCCGTTCTTTTAATTTTTGTTGTAAACCATCTAGATATTCTAGTGAGTCAGCTGGTAATTCATAATCGGCAATTGCTTCACTTAATAAGTATAAAGTGTCCGCAATGCTACCAATTAATTCGCGTTCAGGCTGCATATATGGATCGATTTCAGCAGGAATTTTATCAATAACGATAATTTTCGCATCTTTTTCAGCGTTCCAGTTACGTGCTTCATATTCGATTGGATCATAACCTACCGCAATTACTAAGTCACTGCGTTTTAGAAGCATGTCACCAGGTTGGTTACGGAATAGCCCCACACGACCGAAGAATGAATCTTCTAATTTACGAGAAATCACACCAGCAGCTTGGAAAGTTTCGACAACTGGTAATTTCGCATGGGCAACTAATTTACGAATTGCCATCGTTTCAGCTTCACTTGAACCACGCATCCCGACTAAAAGTACTGGTAATTTCGCTTCTTTAATGCGTTTCACTAGGTAAGCAATATCTTCTTTAGAGGCAGAACCTAGACGTGGCTTACTTAATGGACGAATACTATCTCCAGACACTTTGCTATCAACAACGTCTTGAGGAATACTGATGAAACTTGCGCCTTTTTGTCCTGAGCGAGCCATACGATAAGCATTGGCAATGATTTCTGAAATAGTTTCAGGATCTTGAATTTCAGCGCTATATTTGGTAATTGGTTTAAATAAGGCAGCGTTATCCATACTTTGGTGCGTTAATTTTAATAAATCGCTACGTTTTACTTGTCCAGCGATGGCAAGTACTGGGTCACCTTCTGCAGTGGCGGTAACTAAACCAGTGGCTAAGTTACTTGCACCTGGACCACTGGTTGCAATAACGACCCCAGGTTTACCAGTTAAACGTCCGATTGCTTGTGCCATAAAAGCAGCATTTTGTTCGTGACGTGTAACGATTAATTCTGGTCCTTTATCTTCTAAAGTATCAAACACGCGGTCAATTTTTGCTCCAGGAATCCCAAAAACATAATCCACTTCATGATTAATCAAGCTATCCACGATAATATCGGCACCGTGTTTTTCTTTTTTGCTCAACTGTAACACTTCTTTCTGTATCATTTTCTTTAAAAACTCAATAAATCAACATTTTATATGATGTAACAGATTGCATATCTGTTTTATTATCGTTTTGCATTATAACACTAGTAATTACCTGTTGTAAATAGATATGCTTGAAAATTTGCAGAAAATATAAAACGGTAATATTTATGTCTTGATAATATGTGAAAAAATATTATTTTAATAAAAATTAGATTGGATATAATTAGTAAACTACTTTCATTGCTTGAATATAGCTAAAATAAATAATATTATGATATATAGTTGAGAATGATATGGGTTACTATGAGAAGAAATTGTTCTTTTACAACTTGACAAACGGTTTTGATAATGTTATCTTTAATGTGTGAGGAGGCGTATAAGGATTTCTGTTTTTCTTAATTATTTTAGGAAAAACAATAAATCTTTTTTTCAATTCTACGCTTTATTAAAAGAAAAGTAATATTTTTATTCATCCATTTAAATCAGTAGCATTTTTTGGTTGATAGGTGTAAAATGTACTTGTATTGGGTGGAAAAACTCGATACTTAAATCCGCTGTTTCAATTTTTATATATACTATCCTTTCCCATAACACAAAAGCGAGGCTGCCAAAAACAGCCTCGTTTTTGTATAAAGGATGTGAAGCAGCTTGGGAAGCCTCGAAGAAATTCGTGTGTTTACCTACCGCTGAGAAAAATTGGATGAAAGGAGATTTTCTCAAGCGGTAGGGCGAATTTCACAATGTCTAGCTGCTGAACACAGATTATGAAGGATGTGAAGCAGCTTGGAAAGCCTCGAAAAAATTCGTGTTTACCTCATCATTTTTGCTTCAACGGCAAAGTAACACGGAAATTCACGCCCCGTGGGAGAATATCCAGCACTTCAATTTTTCCCTGATGCTCATGAATGATTTGCCAAGCGATGGTTAGCCCCAAACCATAGCCGCCAGTTGCTTGATTACGAGAAGCATCTTCGCGGTAGAAACGTTCAAAAAGATGCGCTTTATGTTCCTCATTAATTGAAGGTCCTGTATTTTTTACTTCTAATTGCCAAAACGCACCATTACTTTTTGAAAGCACCGTGATAGCATCGCCAGTATCTGTATACTTCAGAGCATTATCTAACAAGATGACAACTAATTGGTGCAGTCGCTTGTGATCTGCATGAATTGTATCAGAAGTGAGATTCTCAAAGGTAAAAGTTTTCTCTTCAATTTCTGCCATTTCGATAAAAGGTTCGACAATCGGGGCAAGAAAAGTATCAATATGAAAAGTAGATTTTTCCAATATTAGTTGATTAGAGTCACTTCTTGCAATGGTCAATAAGTCAGCAGTCAAACGATTTAGTCTTCTAGTCTCATTTAGAGCTTGGGCAACGGTATCTGATTCTTCCATAATGGTATGGTTTGGTTGTGTAAAGAGTTTTTGTAAACTATTTTGAATAATTGTCAGTGGGGTGCGCAACTCATGAGAGGCATTTTCGACAAATTCTTGTTGCTTGTGCCAAGACTTCAAAATAGGTTGCATATTGGCTTTGGCAAGATAAAAACTGACGATAATCGATAGTAACCAAAAAATAAGCATACAAATGACTAAAATCATCTGAAAAGTCGCCATGGAATCACTGACTTGGTTGGTATTGGCTAAAATTTGTACATAAGCCACTGCGGAATTCTCACTTTCATATTTATAGGTGATGGAATGAAAGGAAAGTTGACCATTATTCAGACTGAGTTCTTTCACTTTACCAAGCTTTTTTTTGTCGAGTGTCAGTTCATTTAATTCATTCAAACGACCACCGAGTAAAGATTTATTCAAGATTTCGCCTGATTTCGACCATAGAATCATCTGCGTATTAAAACGGTTGAAGCCTTTGAAATCTTTATCAGGTGGTTGTTTTTCTAGACTTTCTCCCTGACTATTGAATAAATCCTCTTGTTCAAAACGGGCAATTTCAAGCTGTACCAAAGTTGGTTGATTCATGACTTGTCTCAGCATTTTGTCGGTTTGTTGATAAGCAAGGCTATGCATTAATTGTAAAATAATCAAGCCTAAGAGTAGAAAAATCCCTCCAAAAGCAAGAATATTAAAGAAGAAAAGTCGCCGTTGTTGCTTGCTTGTAATCTCTTCTTTCATTCTCTCAATCCTTTCTTGAGGCTAGTAAATAACCAACATTGCGCAAGGTCTGGATATTTTCTGCCATATCAGTCTGTTTTAGATGTTTGCGCAAATGACTCATATACACTTCGACTACGGTAATTGTTGTTTCCGAATCAAAGCCCCAAATGCGGTCAAAAATTTGCTCTTTGGTTAAAATCATTCCTTGGTTTTGAATCAAATAGACGAGCAGTTCAAATTCTTTGCCTTGAATAGGTAGGACAGTCTCGTGTGCACGAACTTCTTTTTTGCTTAAATCACAAATGACATTTCCGTATTGTAGGGTATTTTCTTCGTGTAAGCCTAAAGATCGTCTTAATAAGGCTTTGACTCTTAGTAACAGTTCTTCACGATAAAAGGGTTTGGTTAAATAATCATCAGCCCCTTTTTGAAAACCAGTAATTTTATCTTCTAGGCTATCTTTGGCAGTTAAGATTAAGACAGGTGTTTGAATATTTTCTTGGCGTAATTGAGCGAGCACTTGATAACCACTCATCTTCGGTAGCATCAAATCAAGTAAAATCAAATCATATATCTTACTTTGCGCTTCATACAGTCCTTCTTCACCATCAAAACACAGCGTCACTTCCCCTAAATCGGCAATAATTTCTTTAATATTTTCAGCTAGAATTTTTTCATCTTCTATGACTAATAGTTTAATCATCGCATCCACCTACTTTCCTCATTATTGTAACGAAAGACTATCAGACTTTCCATAATCGAACCTTAAAATTTTTAAGCTAGCTTTAAGTTATTGACGTTATCTTGAAAAAAACGAAAGGAATGAAGCAAGATGAACTTTATCAAACGAGCCTATCAATATCTCTGGGCAAAAAAAGGCAAAAGTGGTTTAATGATTGCAATTCTATCCGTCATAATGATTTTTGTTTTAGCAGGTTTGAGTATCTATCAAGCAGCGAACCAAGCAATCACTAATGCCCAAAAAAGTACCGGAGCCACTGTGACACTAACTCAAAATCGTGAGGCGATGTTTCAAGCAAAGGAAAATAAAACAGATAACGACCAAACCTCGAGTAGTTCTGAACAAAGTCAGCGAAAAACTTTTAGCCGGACGCCAATCAATTTAAGTGATGCGAAAAAAATCGCGGCATTATCAGGGGTGAAATCATATCTATACACAGCGACCACCTCAGTAGATGCAGCAAGCGGTATTGAAGCAATTGAAAGTAGCGCTGAAACAAGCAGTACCAGTGAAACAACAAGTGGTTCTAACGAGGATACGAGCGAAAGTAAAGACAATGAGGTAACATCTGGTGCAAGTCAAAGTAAACAAGGAAATGGAAAGATGCCGCCAGGAGAAGCCATGTCGCAAGGAGATTTTCGCGTCCAAGGTGTCTCAGATAGCAGCTTATTAACGACTTTTACCCAAGGAGAAGCCAAAATAATCAAAGGGAGTGCGATTACTAGTGCCGATGAAGGAAGTAACGCTGTATTAATTGAAAAAACTTTGGCTGAGGAAAATGATTTATCTGTCGGGGATACCTTCAAAGTGACAACCAGTGATGACAAGGAAGTCGAATTAAAGGTGAAAGGTATCTATGAAACCACTGATACCGGTGATGAGTTAGGGATGCAGTTTAACTTTTTAAATCCAGCGAATACCTTGATTACTTCTTATACGATGGTAGCAACCTTAAAAGGCGAAGATAGTAAAACGATTGATGAGGCAACATTTACCTTAGAAGATCCTGCTAAAATGGATAGTTTCATTAAACAAGCCGAAAAATTAATTGATACCGATACTTTTAGCCTTCAAAGCAATGATCAAATGTACCAACAAATGCTTCAACCACTGAATAATGTCAAAGGATTTGCTAAAAATATTATTATCCTTGTCGGTGTTGCAGGTGTGGTGATACTAACTTTGATTGTGATGTTAAGTTTGAAAGATCGTCGCTATGAGATGGGTGTATTGCTATCATTGGGTGAATCACGCATCAAGTTAATCGGCCAATTCTTCATCGAAATCATCATTTGTTTAGTATTTGCTTTAGGCATTGCAGGTGTAACAGGCAATCTTGTAGGAAATGCACTAGGTAACCAACTGATTAGCCAACAAACCACAAGTGCCCAAAACCAACAGACTAATAATCAACCAGGTGGGGCACCAGGTAAAGTGCAAAATGGCCAAACACCGCCTAGTCGACCAGGTGGCAATCGTCAAAATCCATTTGCTGCATCACAAGAAGTGAAAAATCTGAAAATTAACGTGCAACCAAAACAATTCATGCTTTTAACGGCCATAGCAATTGGCATTGTTTTAATCGCAATTTGTTTTGCATCTATTGGCATTTTTAGACTAAATCCCAAATCAATTCTAATATCGTAAAATGAGGTGAAAATATGGTTTTACAAGTTGAAAATTTAGGTTACTGGTATACAAATGAACGTCCATTGTTTCAGCAAGTCAATTTGACCTTTGAACCACGCAAGATGTATGCCATTTTAGGAACAAGTGGTAGCGGCAAAACCACCTTTTTATCCCTTTTAGCTGGTTTAGATCAACCCAAAGAAGGGCAAATCACTTATCAAGGGGAGTCGTTAAAACAAATTGGTCTTCAAAACTATCGGAAAAATCGTGTTTCTATCGTCTTTCAAGCCTATAATCTGTTACCTTATCTGAGTGCGGTAGAAAATGTATTAACAGCGATGGCAATCAGTCAGACTCAAAAAGACAATCCTAAAGAATATGCTTATCAACAGTTAGAAAAAGTTGGCCTTACTCGTGAGTTGGCTGATAAACGAGTGAGTCATCTATCGGGTGGACAACAGCAAAGAGTCGCCATTGTTCGAGCAGTTTGTTGCGGGCATGATTTGATTGTGGCCGATGAACCAACAGTAAATTTAGATGAACAAACCTCTCAAGAAATCATCGCCCTTTTTCAGCAGCTTGCCCATGAACAGGAAAAATGCATCATCCTTGTCACGCACGAAAAAGAAGTGGCGAATGCAAGTGATGAAGTCTATGTGTTGAAAAATCAGCAGTTAACAAAGCAAGCAGATTCCCTATAGTTAAAGATTACAGTTAGGTGACATTTTGACATCTAACTGTAATTCAATTTTTGAGCAAAGTTTAAGAATTTTTAAAGAAAGTTGCGTTATAATTGAGCTAGAAAAAATAGAAGGTAGGTAGCATGACAAATTATAAAAAATATTTATGGTTATATCCAATGTTGGTTTTATTGGTTGGACTGATTGGTGGGGCCAAAACCGTAGAAGTCAATCCTGATTCCACCACTTATCATGTATTGGCAGCGCAAGTCAATCATCAAATCGCCACCCCTTTGATTTTAGTCCCAGGTACATATGGCACGCAAAATCGCTTTGATGAAATGTTGGCAACCTTGAAGACGACGACTCCGGATTTAAGTGTCGAAAAAATTACCGTACATACAGATGGTACCTTGAAAGTGACGGGCAAAATCAAAAAGAGTAGTCAGCATCCAGTTTTTGTAATTGCCTTTGAAGAAGCAGAAGATGGCATTGAAGCAATTAGCCAACAAGCGCAATGGTTTCAGCAAGCATTACATAGTATTCTTGATTTTTATGACTTTGAGACCTATAACTTTGTCGGACATTCGAATGGTGGTTTGGTTTTTACTGAATATCTAGAAAATTTGCAAACGACTGACGAACCCCAAGTTGCTAGTATGATTACTTTGGGAACACCTTATAATGATGTAGTAGAAGAGGAAAATCAAAACTATCAAAGTGCCAATGTGACAGAGTGGTTAAATCATTATTTGGTATCCAGTATTCGCCAGACCAATTTTGAAATGATCAATATTGCTGGCAGTTTAAATGATCAAGCAACGGATGGCACAGTCCCTTTAGCGAGTGTGCAAATGGGTGCACAAATCTTCCAAAATAAGACCGAATATCAAGAAAAGATAGTGTCTGCCTCGCATAGCAATTTGACTGAAAATGAAGAGGTACTTGAGTTATTGTCAAAAGTAATAAGTGATAATAGTCAAAATCTATCAGTGTAAATTAGACGGACTGTTTACACACCTAGGATTAACCGGTACAATAAAAACAACAAAAAGGAGGAATTTTTCATGCAAGTACCCTATACAGTTGATCACGTGGGTAGTTTTTTACGTCCTACACGTATTAAACAAGCACGTCACGATTTACAACAAGGTCTGATTACCAAAGATGAATTACGTCAAATAGAAGACGAAGAAATCTTGAAGTTGGTGGAAGAACAAAAACAAGTCGGCATTTTAGGCATTACAGATGGTGAATTTCGTCGTGGTTGGTGGCATATCGACTTTTTAGAAAATTTATTAGGGATTGAAGGTTATGTCCCTGAAGCTGGTTATAATCAGAATTTTAAAGGCGCTGCAGTACCATCTTATAATATCCGTGTGGTTGATAAGATTGCCTTTAATCCAAATCATCCATTTTTAGCTGATTTTACTTTTTTGAAAGAAGCGGTCGGTAATGATGGTGTGCACCAAGCTAAAGCGACGATTCCAAGTCCAACAATGGTGTTACGTCAAGAAGTGTTAGCGAATGATGGCAGTTCGAAATTAGCTGAGATTTATCCGAATATTGAAGACTTTTATGCAGATTTAGCCAAAACTTATAGCGATGCGATTCAAGCCTTTTATGATTTAGGTTGCCGCTATTTGCAATTTGATGATACGAACTGGGCCTTTTTAGCCGATGCCAGTAAACGTGAATCTTTAGTAGAAAAAGGCATTGACCCTGAAAAAGTCGCACAAATTTGTACAAATATTATCAATCAAGCATTAGCCAATAAGCCAGCTGATATGGTGGTGACTACACATATTTGTCGTGGTAATCATGCGTCTTCTTGGATTTTTTCAGGTGGCTATGAAGTGATTGCAAATGAATTGTTTGCGACGAACTATGATGGCTTCTTCCTAGAGTATGACAGTGATCGTGCGGGAGATTTCAAACCTTTACGTTACTGGCATAATCCAAAGAGCAAAGTTGTTTTAGGATTAGTCACCTCTAAATTCCCAGAGTTAGAAGATAAAGAATTGGTTAAAGAAAGAATTAAAGAAGCGACAGAATATGTGCCGCTTGAAAATCTAGCTATCTCTCCGCAATGTGGTTTTGCCTCTACAGAAGAAGGCAATAAACTAACACCTGAGCAACAATGGGCGAAAATGCGTCTATTACAAGAGATTGCAAAAGAAGTTTGGTAAATAAAAATGCAAGACGAATAGGACTGCGCGTTTGCAAGCCTATTCGTCTTTTTAGCGTCTTTGTTTCTTTTTAGCGATAGACTTGAAATACTGATAGCCAATCATAATGGTTTCTTTTAGGGCGGTTTTACCAGGAAGATGGCCGCAGTTAGGAACAAGGGCAAATTGCAAATTAGGATTATAAGTTTGCTCATAGGTTTCTCTGGTCATTTGTGTGGGTGTTAATAAGTCATCTTGCCCCTGAATCATAATATAAGGGACCTCGATATTTTGGAGGTCACTAGTTAAATCGACTTGCATCATTTCTTTATCCAATGACTGATTCTTACGGGTACCATTTAATAAAACCGCAATTAAATCTTTCAAACGATAATCAGGGCTTGAGAGCATAATCGCAATAATCGAAAAGAGTGGATATTTTTCAGCTCTTTTTGGTTGATAGCCATTGGTATATCGTTTAATCCAATATTCAATTCTACGCAAATCATAGACGGAATGTTTCTTTTTATGTTTGATTTTTGCAAGAATTTTTTGTCGAAATTTAGGCATTTTGGCATGTTCTAAAGCATAATAGACGAATTCATTAAAGCCTAAATCACGCACAATTTGTCCTAAAGCCATCACCCCATTGATTAGATGGGGCACACGTTTGGTCACTAAAGTAGATAAAATCGTTCCCCAAGAATAACCAAAAAGATACAAATCATTTTTAGGAAACATTTGCTTTAATTGTTTGATTAAATCTTCCGTCATCTTAACGAAGTGATTAATGGTAAAGTCTTCTGAAATTTGTCGATCATTCACGCCACAGCCCAACTGATCCCAATACACCATCAAAAATTTTTCAGTCAATTCAGGAAACATACCACGACATCCAGCTGAAAAAGGTGCTGGACTACCTGGACCACCATGTAAAAAGATGAGAATGGGATTATTGCGAAAACGTCCTTCGATTAGGATTTTTTGCTTGAATCCATCTAGTCGCATCGTCATTAATTCAGAAATTTCATTTTGTTGAATGTTTTTAAAACGCTCCCAAATCATTGTAGTGCCACCTTTTCTTTTGTTCACCTCGATTATATCACGTCAAAAGAAAAAAACATTAAAACTTTCTCATTATTTTGGTTGAACAGATTGGCTAGATTTGTTAGAATAAATTCAATTATAAAAGCATATTACTTTGTGAAATTTTCTTTATTTAGTACAATAAGAAGGCAAAGTTCAAAGAATAAAAGGGAGCGATAAAATGAGTTTTGAAGCGGTCAGCAAGCAAGTGAATCTTGAACTGATTAAATCCATTGCTTGTTTATCTGAAGAAGAGCAAGCATTTAAAGACAAACGAGACCAAGAATTAAGAGATGTGATTACAGGTAAAGATCAACGTTTTCTATTAGTGATTGGTCCGTGTTCAGCTGATAATGAAGAGGCGGTATTAGAATATGCCAAAAAATTAGCAGCTATCCAAGACAAAGTCAAAGATAAAATTTTCATCGTTCAACGTGTGTATACTGGTAAACCACGTACCAATGGTGATGGTTATAAAGGGATGTTACACCAACAAGATCCAAATGGCGAAACGAATCTGATTCGTGGGATGGTCGCTGTGCGTAAATTACATAAGCGTGTCATTGTGGAAGCTGGTTTAACGACTGCCGATGAGATGCTTTATCCAGAAAACTTAGTCTTTGTCGATGATTTAGTCAGCTATCATGCGGTTGGCGCGCGCAGTGTAGAAGACCAACAACACCGTTTTGTCGCAAGTGGGATTGATGCCCCAACTGGACTAAAAAATCCAACCAGTGGTAATATGAAAGTCTTATTTAACTCCTTGCATGCGGCTCAAAGAAGTCAAGAATTTATCTTTAGCGGTAGTGAAGTGAAAACATCTGGTAATGAACTAGCGCACGTGATTTTACGTGGGGCTTTAAGTGAACAAGGCCAAGTCATTCCAAACTATCATTACGAAGACTTATTGAAAGCTGTAAAAGCCTACAAAGCGGATGATTACCAAAATCCATTTATTATTGTGGATACTAACCATGATAATTCTGGTAAACAATATTTAGAACAAATTCGCATTGTCAAAGAAGTCTTAATCAATCGCGCATGGAATGAAGATATCAAGCAAATGGTTCGAGGATTTATGATTGAAAGTTACCTAGAAGATGGCCGTCAAGATATTTCTGAAGGTACTTATGGTAAATCAATTACCGACCCATGTTTAGGTTGGGATAAGACAGAAGAATTAATTCACTACATTTACGAAAATATTTAAACTAAAAAACACCTACAGTCGAGACTTACAAGGACTGTAGGTGTTTTAATAAGGTCGTGAGAAGGGTCGATCAGCTACAAGCAGCTAAGTTTGTCCGGAATGACAGGAAAATCCACTCTGTTTTAAGATTTTCCTAGGCAGGCCGGCTTAGATGCGATGTAGCTACCCTTTAAACGCCGTCAAATTAGGTTGTGAGGCAGCTCGCTTAGACATGAAGAAATTCGTGTGTTTACCTACCGCTGAGAAAATCGGATGAAAGGAGATTTTCTCAAGCGGGAGGGCGAATTTCACAATGTCTAGCTGCCGAACACCGTCAAATAAGGTTGTAAATCGACTTGGTCAGCTACGAGCGGATAAGATTGACCGACACGTCGGGAAAGTCCGAGAAGCAAAGACTTTCCCAGACGTGGTGGCTTATACGCCGAAGTAGCTAGTCGATTTACACCGTCAAATAAGGTCGTGAGGCAGCGGGCAAATTATTTTTCGTCAATAATCTCAAAACCGTAATCACGAATATGTTGTTTTAATAACTCTAGGTAATGATTCGCTGTACGTGATAATTGGACTTGGCGATGACGTAGATAACCTAAAGTCATGGAGTCATCTACATCTAGCGGAATTGCAATAATTTTATCATCATTCAGCTCACTACTGATAATCCCCGAACTAATTGTATAGCCATTTAAACCAACCATTAAGTTAAAAATCGTTGCCCGGTCACTGACTTTAATACTCTTATGATGCGAAGTCGTACTCAATATTTCTTCAGCAAAATAAAAGGAATTATTCTCTCCTTGTTCATATGACAAATAAGGGTAATCTTCCAAATCTTCTAAAGTAATGATTTTTTTCTCAGCCAATGGATTGTAACGACTCACAAAGACATGCGGGGTTGCGACAAAAAGCGGAGTAAAAATCAAATCATTTTCCTTAAATAATTTAAGCAAGACTTTCTTGTTAAAATCATTTAAATATAAAATGCCTAGCTCGCTTTTGAATTTCGCTAAATCATCCAAAATATTTTGCGTTTCTGTTTCACGTAAGGTAAATTGATATTCTTTGCTATCCACTGATTTTAACAATTCGACAAATGCATGGACCACAAATGCATAATGCTGCGCGGAAACAGAAAAAGTTTGCTTACGGCTAGTATTTTTATGGTAACGTGTTTCTAAGAGTTGCACTTGATCTAAAATTTGTCGGGCATAAATCATAAATTCACGACCATCTTCAGTTAAAGTAACCCCAAGTTTGCTACGGATTAATAATTGAATACCGACTTCTTCTTCTAATTCTTTAATGGCATTGGATAGACTGGGTTGTGTTAAATAGAGTTGTTTAGCTGCTTCGTTAATCGAGCCCGTTTCCACGATCTTATCCAAATAGGCTAGTTGTTGGATACGCATGACGATTCACCTTCTAGTAATTTTACTTTATTGATTAATTTTTGATAGATATGCTTCATAAACCAAACTTCGCTAACAGATTGATTGATTTTGTCTACTTCTAGCCAAGCGATTTGACTATTTTCACTTGGACGAATGTGAATCGGCAAATCAGGATTCGCGATACAAAGAAAGGTCAGGTTTAAATGTAGATGACTAGAAACATACTCTCCATTTTTGACATGACCATCTACCGTTAATACTTCCAACGAAAAGAGGTGATCTTCTATAAGCTGAAATTCACTCAATCCGCTTTCTTCTTGAATTTCTTTTTTGATGACAGATACAATATCCGCATTACCGTCGAGATGTCCTCCTAGCCAGGCATAGGATTGATAGATATTATGGTAGGCCATCAGAACTTTTTGGTAGTCTGGGCTGACAATCCAAGCCGACACTGTTAAATGCGCCAGATGATTTTTTCTTGTAAGGATATTGTCTGTTGATAGCTGCTGTAAAATTAGTTTTTTATCTTTTTCCTCTTGATCGTTATACGGGATATAATTTTGAACAAATTGATAAATATTTTTCATGGTTGTACTTCCTTTACAATGTCTTTATTTTACCAATCTTTGCTAAAAATTCAACTAAAAAGGTTTATTTTATTAAATATTCTTTATGACGATTTTAATTATTACGTATCTGGATAGAAGGCGTAACTTTTGATTAGAAATACTGATATATGGATGTTTGGTGAAATGATAATAAGCTGTTTTGATGATTTATTAGATAAAAATATAATTCATAAAATAATGTCATGAGTTATTTTTTAATCTTTTTGAACAAAGTAATTGCTAGGATGTCTTTCTTTTTTTCGTTTGTGAGGTTTGGCGTAAATGAATCATTTTCTTCATGGTTATTCGTTATTTCCAGTATAGCATATTTTGATAATATAGTTTATAGCTATAAATGATAATAATTTATAAAAGTTATCCAATATCTTGACGGTGTGATATGATTGCTTACAAGTTAAACAAGAGGAGTGTTGGTTATGAGTACAACAATTATTGGTTTTCCAAGGATTGGAGAAAATAGAGAGTTAAAATTCCAAACAGAAAAATACTTTAGGAATGAAATCACAGAATCACAAATTTTATCTTTTTCAAAAGAATTACGCAAAAAACATTGGCGTATTTTACAAGAAGCGCAAATTAAAGCTATCCCAAGTAATGATTTTTCGTTATATGATCAAACCTTGGATACCGCCTTTTTACTAAATATCATTCCTACAGAGGTAGCGAATTTGGATTTAACACCGTTAGAAAAATATTTTGCTCTTGCTCGTGGTTATCAAGGGGCAAAAGGGGATGTCAAAGCGCGACCAATGAAAAAATGGTTTAACACCAATTATCACTATTTAGTGCCAAAGTTTGAAAAAAATACGCAAATTAAAGTGACTGGCACTAAAATTTTTGATGAATATCAAGAAGCTCGTGAATTAGGCATTCAAACGCGTCCAGTCTTAATTGGCCCTTTTACTTTGTTACAATTGGCAGAGTATGCTGATAATACGAGTGCGAAAGATTTTGTTGAGTCTCTCGTTGATGGCTATCAAGATATTTTACGTAAACTCGAAGCATTAGGGGCAGAATGGATTCAATTAGATGAACCTTCTTTGGTAAAAGATTTAAATACAGAAGAAAAACAATTATTCTGTAACATTTATCAACGTCTGACTGAAAATAAAGCCCTTAAAATACTTGTCCAAACTTACTTTGGTGATGTACGTGATGTTTATCAAGAATTAATTGCATTAGATATAGATGGTATTGGCTTGGATTTTGTAGAAGGACGTCAGAATTTATCTTTAGTACAACAAGGATTTCCAGCAGATAAGACGCTTTTTGCTGGAGTAGTGAATGGTAAAAATATTTGGCGCAATGATTATCAAAAAACATTGGACATTATTAAACAAATTCCTGCCCGAAATATCATTATAAATACGAGTTGTTCTTTATTGCATGTGCCCTATAGCGTGAAAAATGAAGCTTTTGCGGAAAATATTAAAGCCCACTTTGCCTTTGCTTTGGAAAAATTAGCAGAATTAACCGATTTGGCACAGTTAGTAAAAGGGGAAAATACGCAAGTTTTAGCATCAAATCAAGCATTATTCACGAATGAGCGAGTGGCGCGAGATGAAAAGGTGCATCAAAAATTAGCCCAATTGACTGAAGCTGACTTTACGCGTCCAGATACTTTTGAAGTGCGTGAACAAATACAAAAAGAAAAATTCCAATTGCCATTGTTACCGACAACTACTATTGGCTCTTTCCCACAAACCAAGGAAGTGAAGCAAACACGTGCCAAATATAAACGTAACGAGATTTCTAAAGTTCAATATCATGATTATTTGGCTACACGTACCAAAGAGTGGTTAAAATGGCAAGAAGAAATTGGCTTAGATATCTTGGTACACGGGGAATTTGAGCGCAATGATATGGTGGAATACTTTGGTCAAAACTTAAACGGCTATCTCTTTTCGACAAATGGGTGGGTGCAATCTTATGGGACTAGAGGCGTGAAACCACCAATTATTTGGGGTGATATTTCAAGAGCACAACCAATTACCGTTTATTGGTCTAAATTTGCTCAAGCACAAACCACTAAATATGTTAAAGGGATGCTAACCGGGCCAGTAACGATCTTAAATTGGTCCTTCCCACGAGAAGATATCAGCTTGAAGGAATCAACCTTGCAATTAGCCCTAGCCATTCAAGAAGAAGTATTAGATTTAGAGGCAAATGGTATCGAAATAATTCAGATTGATGAAGCGGCTTTACGTGAAAAATTACCGCTACGTCAAAGTGATTGGTATACGCAATATTTAGATTGGGCGATTCCAGCTTTTCGTTTGGTGCATAGTAAGGTCAAGCCAACCACCCAAATTCATACGCATATGTGTTATAGCGAATTTACAGATATTATTCCGGCTATTGAGCAGATGGATGCGGATGTAATTAGTTTTGAAGCTTCCCGTTCGAACTTAACGATTTTAGATGAGTTACAAGCACAGCACTTTAAAACCCAAGTCGGTCCAGGTGTCTATGATATTCACTCCCCAAGAATTCCATCTGTTGAAGAAATTGAGCAGACGATTAAGCAAATATTAGCAAAAGTGCCAATTGAAAAAGTATGGATCAATCCAGATTGCGGACTGAAAACAAGAGGTGAAAAAGAAACCAAGGCAAGTTTGGAGCATTTAGTCCAAGCAGCCAAAAACTGTAGAGGAAGTGAGTCGTATGGGCAAACCAAGTCTATCCTTTGAAATCTTCCCACCAAATTCAATGGTCGGAGAGGAACGCTTAATTCAAACGTTAAGTCAATTAAAAGGTCTTTGTCCGGACTTTATCAGCGTAACTTGTAGTAATCAGCAAGCAAATTTCATTGATACCACCTTAAATGTGGCAGATTATGTCCAAAATCAATTAAAAATTCCAGCAATCGCTCACTTACCAGCTCTTTATTTAACTGCTAAAGAAGTCGATTATATTTTAAAGGCTTTACACCAACGCGACATCTCACAAATCTTAGCCTTGCGTGGGGATTACATTGAAAATAAAGTCCAACCGAATGATTTTCACTATGCGAGTGAGCTGATGGACTATATTCAAGAAAAAGATAGTAGTTTTAAAATTAGTGGTGCTTGTTACCCAGAAATGCATCCTGATTCCAAAAATCGCGTGGAAGATATTTTGAATTTAAAAAGAAAAGTCGAAAGTGGGTGTCAGCAGTTAATTACGCAGTTATTTTTTGATAATGATACCTTTTATCGTTTTCAAGAATCCTGTGCGTTATCTGGCATTAATGTACCAATATTAGCCGGAATTATGCCGATTATTAATCGTAAACAGGCTATTCGCTTGATTCAGACATGTCAAACCAAAGTCCCACGCAAATTCATGGCGATTCTTGAAAAATACGAATATCAACCAGAATCTCTTAAAGAAGCCGGACTCGCCTATGCATTGGATCAAATTGTCGATTTAGTGACACAAGATGCTGAGGGAATTCACCTATATACAATGAATCAAGCAGAGACTGCTCGCTATATTTATCAAGCGACGACGGCAATCTTTCAAAATTTATCTCATGCAAGCTAAAAAAATCCTCCCAAGCGATTATTCGTTTGTGGAGGATTTTTTGCTCGTATCTGTTAATAAATTGACATCATCTTTGGCTAGGTGATAGTAAATAATTTCTGGAACTAAACGAAAACGACTCGATAAATAGGAACGTCTTGCTCGGTTACAAATAGAAAGGATAGTTTTTTCGGTAACTGCATATAGCCCATGCGTAAAATATTCAGTCCCTTTGATTTTCTTTTTGAAGAAACGAAAATATTTTCGAGGTTCATGTGCATGTCCAGTCAAAATCAAGTCATACTGCCGAACGTTAGGAATATGTTGAATCATATCTGGTTCATGCAATAGTAGCAGATGCCAGCGAGAATAAGTCTTTTCGTAATTGTATTTCGGATTACCTTTTAAAGGATCGTCTATTCCAGTAATTGTAATCGAAAAATTTTCCATTGAGCCAAAAATTTCTTCATTTTTTAAAACTGTAAAACCAGCTTCTTCCAAAGCGTTTTTGACGAAATATTGACCGTTATTTAGATAATCATGATTACCTAAAATTGCAATTTTACCCATAGGTGCTGTGAAGCGTTTCATTTTACGAATTAATTTAGGACTCATTTTTGGCGACCATTTGCCATAATTTTCAATCAAATCTCCAGTAAAGATAATAATTTCTGGACGATTACGCTGAGTGGAACGGATGAGTCGGTTGATTTTTTTAGGACTGAAAAATCGTGAAAAATGCGTATCACTAAAATGGGCAATCGTGACAATACTTTTTAATTCATATAAATCATAAGCTCGCGAAATATCGATAATTTCACTGGAATTTTTATGGATGAAATAATGTTTTTCGCGAATCATATAAGGTAAGATAAAAATGACATAAATATAGATTGCTAATATTAGACAGATTATTGCAATGAACAAGTACATCATTTTCACCCCTTCAAAAAAGTATCTACCTAATAGAATAGTAGAAATGACATAAAAAAGCAATTGACTATGTAAAAAATTTGTCAGAGTTTTGTTCAATTCAAAGATGTGCTATAATGAAGCCGTTGAAAATCAATGAAAGGAATAGTTTGAATGAAGATATTTGATACGCATACCCATCTCAATGCGGAACAGTTTAAAGACGATATTCCAGAAACAATTACGCGTGCCCATGAGTTAGGAATAAGTGAGATGGCTGTAGTAGGGTTTGATACGCCTACGATTGATAAGTCTTTAGAATTAAGCCAAACCTATCCTGAAATTTATAGTATTATTGGTTGGCATCCAACTGAAGCAGGCAGTTATACGCCAGCGATTGAAGAAAACTTACAAGCATTATTAACCCGCGATAAAGTTATTGCCTTAGGAGAGATTGGTCTCGATTATTATTGGATGGAAGATCCTAAAGAGGTCCAAGAAAAAGTGTTTCGCCGTCAAATTGCGATTGCTAGAGAACATCATTTGCCGATTAGTGTACATACTAGAGAAGCCTTGGAAGACACCTACCGAATTTTAAAAGATGAAAAGATTCATCAAGTGGGTGGGATTATGCATAGCTTTAGCGGTGATGAGTATTGGGCTGAAAAGTTCTTAGATTTGGGTATGGAGTTATCTTTTAGTGGTGTTGTCACGTTTAAAAAAGCCACTGATGTTCAAGCTGCGGCCAAAATTGTACCATTAGATCGCTTTTTAGTGGAAACGGATGCCCCTTATCTTGCCCCAGTGCCTTACCGTGGCAAACGAAATGAGCCTGGCTATACCCGTTATGTAGTAGAAAAAATCGCTGAATTAAAAGAATTACCAGCTGAACAGATTGCTAAAGCGAGTCGTCAAAATGCCTATCGCTTATTTAACCTAGGTGAAGTGAATGACTGATAAAATCAAGATTAAAGAAGTTATTGTAGTAGAAGGAAAAGATGATACAAGAAGATTGCGCGAATTTTTTGATGTCGATACCATTGAAACCATTGGCTCGGCTATTGATGAAAAGATACTTGAGCAAATCAAAAAAGCCCAAGCATTACGTGGGGTGATTGTCCTAACCGATCCTGATTTTTCAGGGGAACAAATTAGAAAGAAAATCATGCAAGCTGTGCCGGAGTGTAAACATGCTTTTATTACCAAAGATCAAGGAAAAAGCCGTCATGCTCACGAAAGTCTAGGAGTAGAACACGCCGATAAAGCTAGTCTATTAGTTGCCCTCCAACAGGTCATGACTCCTCAAAGCAGTAATCGAACCTACATTAATAGAGAGGTGTTACTTGAGCTAGGATTGTTGGGTGGCGAGCGAGCCAAATTTTTACGACAACAAATTGGTGAACGCTTAAGTATTGGATATACAAATGGTAAGCAGTTAGCCAAACGCTTAGCTATGTTTGCGATAGATGAACAAACTTTAAGAGAAACGATAAAGAAAGTCGAGGAAGAGTGTGAAAAATAGAGAAATTGCCAATCCCAGTCATACACGCGAAATCTTAGAACGTCATGGATTTACATTTAAGAAAAGTTTAGGTCAAAATTTTTTAACCGAACCGAATATCTTGCGTAAAATCGTCCAGACTGCCCAAATTGATGACAAAGTAAATGTCATCGAGGTAGGTCCGGGTATCGGTGCCTTAACAGAGCATCTTGCCCAAAATGCTCATCAAGTCCTAGCATTTGAAATTGATGAACGCTTAATTCCTGTTTTAGCAGATACTTTAGCTGAATATGAGAATGTGCAAGTGGTTCATCAAGATGTTTTAAAGGCCGATTTGATGCAAGTGACGCAAGAAGTCTTTACCGAAAAGTTGCCAATTAAAGTTGTTGCTAATCTCCCTTACTACATCACCACACCGATTATGATGCATTTTCTAGAATCGGCATTAAAAGTTGATGAAATGGTTGTGATGATGCAAAAAGAAGTGGCTGATCGTATAAGTGCCCAACCAGGAAGTAAAGCATATGGTTCATTAAGTATTGCTGTCCAGTATTATATGCAGGCCCAACTTGCTTTTATCGTGCCAAAAACGGTATTTGTCCCACAGCCAAATGTTGATTCAGCGATTTTGAAACTAACTCGGCGCAGTCAACCCGCTGTTGAAGTTATCGATGAAAAAGCCTTCTTTAGATTAACGAAAGCTGCGTTCCAACTTCGCCGCAAAACACTGTGGAACAATCTTTTACATTCTTATGGCAAAGATGAAGCAACAAAAAGTTGGTTAACACAAGCTTTGGACCAAGCGAATATCGATCCTAAACGTAGAGGCGAAACATTGACATTACAGGAGTTTGCTGATTTAAGCAACACGATGGAAAAATTGAAATAGATCAAGGAGCACTTTTTTGTGAGTGATTATTAGTTATCATCACAAAAAAGTGTTTTTTCTCAAAAAAAATTCTGTCATCCTATGCTGTTGATTGTCATTGTAAAAAAAGATATAAAATAGCATTCAGTCTATGTTTTATAACTTTTTTTCTATTTTATGATTTTAATAATTTGTATGTTTTACTAGTATTTCAGTTTTTTAAATATAAAAGGTTGGTTAAAAAATAAAAATGTAGTATAATATGATTGTAGATAACCTACAAGTGTGGAGGATTTTTTTTGATAAAAATAAACAGTGATTAACGAATGTTTTTCGAGCCCCTTCCCATTCCCCAATGACTCTTTAGATGTTCGTTTTTCATTACCTCCATGAATTTTTGGCACTAAGGATAGGTGCCTTTTTTTTTACTCCTTATTATTGTCTTGACATTATATGCTGATTAGATTATATTTATAGCAACTTATTTATGTCATGACATAAATAAGCTGAATGGATAAACTAATACTGATTGTGAAAAAAGGAGTTAAAAAATGAAGATTCAATCAATCAAAAATTTAACAGTTGCTGCTTTGCTCATTGCTTTAGGGATTCTTATCCCAATGGTCATGCCGAAGATTGTCATCGGACCTGCCTCTTATACGTTAGGAAGTCACGTACCAGCAATGATTGCCATGTTTTTCTCACCTTTAATGGCTATTTGCGTCACTTTGGGTACTGCTTTAGGATTCTTTTTAACCTTACCACCAATTATCGGCTTACGTGCACTTTCACATATAATATTTGTAACAATTGGTGCTATTTACTTACAAAAAAATCCCCAAATAGTCCAAAAACCATGGAAATTACAAGGATTTAATTTTATTTTAGCTGTTATCCATGCTAGTTTTGAGGTTGTTGTTGTATTTGCTTTTGCTTATTTTGGTAATCTTGCAAATACGACATTTGATCGCAATTATTTTATTTTCTTATTCGGTATGATTGGTCTAGGTGGCTTAATCCATAGCATGATTGATTTCAATATTGCCTATATCGTTGCCAAAGCTATTCAAAAACAAGCGCAAATTCCTGTTTTTACTTTAGCAACGAAAAAAACGAATATTCACTAATCAAGGGCGAATATTTTGCCATTTTTTAAAGAAACAAATGAAATTTTAGCATTATTTTCAGAAAGTGTGTTATGATGAACGTAAGGTTGTGTAAGTTGATTTAGCTACCTCGCATCTAAGCCGGCCTGCCTGGGAAAATCTTAAAACATGGTGGATTTTCTTGTCATCCCGGACAAACTTAGCTTTCTCGGTATCAATCAACTAAATACTCGGAAAGTTCGCCCTCCCACTTGCAAAAATCTCCTTTCATCCGATTTTTGCAGTGGTAGGTAAGCACGAATTTCTTCATGTCAAAGCGAGCTGCCTCACAACCTTTTATTACAGAGTAGGGGTTAGTGCGTCAAGTGCTTTGAGGATGGGATGTTGCCTCATTGACGAAGAATTTTATTCGCGGTTCTAATCTCGCATTCGCTGCAATTTTTGTAGCAACTCATTAAGGAGATGCACACATGAAAAACAACAAAATTTCAGTTCAATCGATGGCTTTATTAGCGCTATTAGTGGCAATCCAAATTGTCTTAAGTCGTCAATTTGCCATCGAAACGCAATTGGTCAAGTTCTCTTTTGCGTTTGTCGCTACATTTTTAATGGGACTATTTTTAGGTCCTTGGTGGGCTGGTATCGGCGGTGTTTTATCGGATGTTATCGGTATGACCTTACTAGCAAAATCTCCATTTTTTATAGGCTTTACATTTAGTGCGTTTTTAGGTGGTGTCGTCTATGGCTTATACTTCTATAACAAAGAAGTCACGCTAAAACGCTGTATCGCTTGTGTTTTAACTAATGCGGTATTATTTACATTAATTTTAACGCCACTGTGGCTATCTATTATGTACAATATTCCGTTAAATAGTTGGGCGATTTGGTCTGTACGTTTAGTCAAATTAGCCATCACAATTCCATTACATGTAGCTACCTTGTATATTGTAGGTAAAGCTTTACCAATGGCACAATTAAAACGAAAATTATCATAAAAAAGCAACCTAGCAAGAGATTCATCCCGTCTTTTGCTAGGTTATTTGTATATTTTCATTTTTTTAGCGAGTTGTTCAGCGTAAAAACAGACAGTTTGTGGATTACGTTTTTTCAAGGCTTCTTGCTCACTAACAGGTAAAAAATAAAAATCAATAATTACCTGATCGAAATGGCCGGTGCGCATCGATTGGTAAATTTCTAATTCTAAACTCGTATGCAAAATATCATTCATTAATTCGGCAGTAACACTAGCATTTGCTGACTGGTTGGGAAAAGGAATAATTTCAGCCATTATCATCACTCCAATCTGATTCAACCAAAGATCTGAAGATATGTTGGTTTTCTTGCCAGTAGTTTTCTAATGAATGTGATTGACGAAGATGCTCAATAAATATATGGGCTAAATAAGTTACAGCTTGACGACGGCAGGAAAGCAACTCGTTTTGCTTCTTTTTAGGAAGGGAATCAACTAAAAATTGGAAATGTTGGTAGTTGTCGTTACGGATGGCTTGATATAATAGCAGTTCGGTCCCTACTTGGAGTAAATCTTCCATTTCTTGCGTAGGTATAAACGCTGATTGCTTAAAAGGAACTATATTGTTTTGTCGCATGATGAAGACACATCCTTCCATTTATGGTGCAAATATATTATAGAACTTTTTGACTGACATGTCGTATCATTTGTAAACCTATAGCTTATCAAAGAAAAAATTCCTCTGCCAATGAAAGGCAATCACTGGCAAAGGAAGCGTGGGTTAAATTTGTGTTTGTGTAAATTGGGCGTGATAGAGTTTTGCGTAGTAGCCATTTTGTTTTAGTAGTTGATAATGTGTGCCTATTTCCACGATATGGCCATGATCCATGACTAATATTTGGTCTGCAGATTGAATAGTAGAGAGTCGATGGGCGATAACAAAGCTAGTTTTTCCTTTCATCATAGCCAAAAAGGCATCTTGTATCTTTCTTTCAGTTAAAGCATCGACGGAGCTAGTGGCCTCATCTAAGATAAGCATTGGTGGATTTGAAATCATGGTTCGTGCGATGGTCAGCAATTGGCGTTGACCATCTGAAATTTTGACATTCTTCTCCCCAAGAGGCGTATCTAATTGTTGAGGTAGACGCATAACAAAATCGTACATAAATGATTTTTTGAGTGCATCAGTGATTTCTTCATCCGTAGCTTCTGGACGACCAAAAACTAGATTTTCACGTAAAGTATTATCGAAAATCCACGTGTCTTGAAGCACCATGCCAAAATTCTTTCTTAACTCATCGCGTTTTACTTTTGCAATGTTCACACCATCAATTAGGATTTTTCCACTATTGACTTCATAAAAGCGCATCAATAAATTCACCAATGTAGATTTACCCGCCCCAGTTTTACCAACAATGGCAATCGTTTGTCCAGGTTGAGCGGTAAAATTGAAATCCTCAATTAAAGGTTGGGAAGGGACATAACGAAAATTTACATGTTGGAATTCAACTTTTCCTTGAATAGGCGGCAAGGAAAGTGTGGCTTCTTCTTTCAATGGTTTTTGGGCTAATAACTCAATGGTTCGTTTCATACCAGCCATCGCGCTTTGAATTTGGGTAGTTAGTCCAGTTAATTCAATAAAAGGTTTTGAAAATTGACTTGAATAAATCGTAAAACTTGAAACCGTTCCGATGCTGACAAAATCAGGATGTTTAATCGCTAATAACCCACCGACACAGCCGACTGCTACATAAGCTAAATGATCGACAAAGCGTGAAAGTGGATTAGCGATAGCAGATGAAAATTGGGCATTTTTACCTTTTACGTAAAGAATTTGATTCATTTCTTCAAATTTTTGTTGATTTATCGTTTCGTGTTGGAAAGCTTTGACAATTTTTTGATTGCCCACCATTTCAGTAATAAAACTCGACATATCCCCTAGAATAGATTGTTGAGCGACAAAGTTTTTTTGTGAGAGTTTGGCAACCACCCAACTACTCATCACGATAATCGGCGTCGCAATTAACACGACCAATGTTAACCATACATTTAGGTAAAACATCATCCCAAGTGAAATCACTACAATGGTCCCACCAGAGAAAACTTGGGTATAAATGGCTTGAATCGCAGCTGAAATATTATCCATATCATTGGTAAAGCGGCTCATAATATTTCCGTGAGGCGTGCGGTCATAATAACTTACTGGTAATGAATTAAGGTGTAAAAAGGTGTCTTTACGTAGATTTGCGACACTTAAGTAGGCCACACGATTACCGATACGTTGGATAAAGTATTGCCCGAGCACATTGATGACTACCAATAATAAGAAGAAACCAATGGCACGATAGATTAGGGAAAATTCTACTTTACCCAGACCAATCATCAAGTCGATAATCTGACCAATGGCATAGGTAAGCAGCACACTGGCAACACCGCTAAAAATTCCTAAAGCTAAAGCCGTCCAATTTTGTAGATGAAAACGCCGTAAATAAGGCATAAAGGCGCGAATGGATTGGGCACTTATTTTTCTTTGTCTCATGCTTCATCCTCCTGTTGTGCTTGATAAATTTCTTGATAAGTCGGACAAGTAGCTAACAACTGCTCATGGGTATCGCAACCAACCAAGGTACCATTATCTAAGACTAAGATTTGATCAGCTCCTTGGATAGAGCGGATTCTTTGGGAAATAATGAGGGTCGTACAATCCAATTTTTGTAAGGCTTGTCTCAAGTTCAAATCCGTTTGATAATCAAGAGCACTCAATGAATCATCTAAAATTAAAATCGGACGTTGACTAATCAAGGCACGGGCGATAGTTAGTCGTTGCTTTTGCCCACCGGAGAAGTTCTTTCCACCTTCAAAAATTGGCGTGTCTAATCCTTCAGGTAAAGTCTCAACAAATTCTTTAGCTTGGGCGATTTCTAAAGCTTGCCAACATTGCTCATCGGTGGCATCGACTTTCCCCCATTGTAAGTTTTCCCGAATAGTTCCATTAAAGAGGACGCTGGTTTGTGGGACAAGCGCGATTTGTTCACGTAATTGATGTTTGTCGATTGCCTGGATATCTGTACCATAATACTGAATGACACCATCGGCAATTTCATAAAAGCGTGGTAAAAGTGAAATCAGGCTCGTTTTCCCACTTCCGGTAGCTCCGATAATTCCGATGGTTTCCCCTTTTTGAATGGCAAAGTTTAACTGTTTTAAGGCCAAACCAAATTTAGGGCCATAGCGAAAATCAACATTATGAAAAGCAAAAATGGGTGCTTGATTAGGTGTCGGAAATTCCTCAGTAATCTGTTCTTGAACGCTAGGCACATCTAGTACATCATTAATACGTTTAGCAGAAGCATGTGCACGGGTATATAAAATGACCAAATTAGCGACAATGATTAAAGCTAGTAGCATCTGATTCATATAATTGACCAATGCAAGTACTTGCCCAGCCTGTAGATGTCCGAGATTGACTTTTTGCCCACCAATAAGAAAAATACCAACAATCCCCAAATTCATCACCAAGGTTGTTGCCGGCGATAATAAAGCAGAGAGTTGGGTAACACGTAAGTAAGCATCTGACAATTCGTCGACACCTTGATTAAATTGAGCGACTTCATCTTTTGTCCGGACAAAGGCACGAATGACGCGAATTCCGCTTAAGTTTTGGGACACAGATTGGTTGAGTTGATCCAATTTTTCTTGCACTTTTTGATACATTGGAAAAGAACGGGTCATAATGAAATATAATAGTAGACAAAAAATAGGTAAGACAGCCAAAAAGATGAATCCTGTTTGAATATCAATACTAAAAGCCATAATCACTGCACCGATACTTAGAAAGGGGGCTCTGGAAACAAGGCGAATTAACATAGCTAATGCCCACTGAATTTGCGTGACATCATTAGTTAAGCGAGTAATTAAGCTTTCAGTGCCAAAATGATTTAGCTCTTGATGGCTCAATGTGTTGATTTTTTTCATCAAGACATTTCTCAGCTCAGTTCCTAATCCTTGAGAAGCTACCGATGCATAATATTGACAAATGATGGCAAAGATAAAACCAATGATCGAAATCAAAATCATTTCTAGTGTTGTTTGCCAAATAATGGGAATATTTAGCTTACTGATTCCTTGGTCAACTAGTTTGGCCATAAATAAAGGAAGTAACAGTTCAAAAACTGCTTCTAAAAATTTAAAAATCGGTCCTAAAATGACTTCTTTTTTATAATTGCTTGCATAGCGAAATAAGCGAAACATAGAACTCCTCCAATTTTTCTATATATAAATATGAAATAACTTTGTTTACTACATATATTTTAACGTAAAATAAAAGGAAAACAACCAAACGAATGAAAATTTCAGGAAATTTCAAAAAAGCGATAAAACATTAGAAAGATTTATCAAAGTTTTTTAAAAGTTTTGTTACGAAATTATTACATCAATGATTGGTGGAAAATCGGTTCCGTCCCACTTTTCTTTAAATTTTTTTAAAAAACAGGAGTAAAAACCCCACTTTTACCTCTTTCTTGTAACAAAATGTAAAATATTTGCAACACATTTTGACACAAGGTTTTGTATAATGAAAAGGTCAAAATGTAAGAAAGGTGTTGAAATGTGTGTCAATGAAACGGATTCGTCAATCGGCTATTCTCATTGGTTGTTTAGGTCTAAGTTTAATGCAAGCACCTGTTTTTGCAGATAATATGGACCAATTGAATCAGCAAGAAGCACAATTACAACAGCAAAGTGATCAAATCAGTACCCAAATTCAAAATACACTATCAGATGTCAATGATAAATATGCGCAAGTGGAGGATTTGAAAAAGAAAATTGCTGATAATCAACAGTTATTAGAAAAGACGCAAAAAGATATCACAGATACGCAAGAAATCATCGCAAAACGCAAAGAAGTCGTTGCTAAACGTTTGCAATCGATTCAAGTGAATCACGCGGCTGATATTGATTTAAAGGCATTATTTGCATCTAAAAATATCGGTGAATTTATCCAACGAATTTATGCGATGACATTGATTCAAAACTTTGAGAATGAAAAATTTACTAGTTTGAATCAAGCGGTCGATACATTAGAAGATTTAAATAATAAAGCAACGCAAACACAAGATAAATTGCAAACAGATAAAGCAGAATTAGACGTTCAAGTGCAACAATTAGATTCGAAGATGGCTAATTTACGTCAACAACTTGTAGATAATAAAGATGCTTTAGCAAAGATTGCTGCCGATAAAGAAGTTGAAAACCAACGCATTGCTGCTGAAAAAGCTCGTCAAGAACGCGAAGCCAAAGAAGCTGCTAAACAAGCACAACAATCTCAATCACAAACAAGCGCTTCAAGTCAAAATCAAGTTGTTACTCCAAGTCAGCCAACAACAACGACACCAGCTGCTTCAGGAAGTGCAGGTGATCGCGTGCTGACGATGGAATCTACCGCTTACTCATATTCAGAAGCAGGTGCCAGCTATTTTACCGCAAGTGGAACAGATTTACGTGCCAACCCAATGGCCATTGCAGTTGATCCAAGTGTGATTCCATTAGGAACTTTGTTAGAAGTACAGGGATATGGCGTAGCTTTAGCGCTAGATACAGGTGGAGCTATTAAAGGAAATATTATCGATGTGCACTTTCCAACAGTTGCTCAATGTAAAGTTTGGGGACGTCGCATGGTACAAGTCCGTATCTTAAGTTAATGAAAGCAAAAAAGAGTGAATCCATCTGGATTCACTCTTTTTTGCTAAGTATAAGAATAAAAGATAATATATTATTTATTGTCTGAAAGGACGCGTGAAATGACAAACAATCTAGCAATTATAGTTTATTTATGATGAATTATGGATGAAATATAAGGTGGAATCTGTTAAAATAGGCTTGTTCGTCATATCTATATGATTTAGGAGGAAATTTTATGGCTTTATGGAAGAGAATTCTAGCTACGGTAATAGGGGTTATAATCGCCGTAGTAATTATTGTAGGTGGGGTATTTGCTTTTGCATATCATGATTTTTCAAGTACAGTGGAAAAAACCTATAAGCCGGTACAACGTCAAAATTCAACCAAAGCAGATTCAAAAAATCAAATTGAAAATAGTCAACCATTTAGTATGTTATTATTAGGGGTAGATACAGGGGCTTTAGGCCGTGTGGAACATGGGCGTTCTGACTCTATTATGGTGGCTACAGTAAATCCGATAAAGAAACAAACAACTATCGTCAGTGTGGCACGTGATACATATATGGAAATCGTTGGGCATAATACTCAAGATAAAGTGAATCACGCTTATGCCTTTGGTGGTGCTGCCATGTCAATGGATACGTTAGAAAAATACTTAGACATTCCAATTAATCACTATGTAGCGATTAATATGGGTGGTATTGAACAACTTGTAGATGCTGTCGGTGGGGTAGAAGTACATAATAATTTAGACTTCACTAATAGTAATTTCCATTTTCCAAAAGGGAATGTGGAATTAAATGGAGAAAAAGCCTTAGCCTATACTCGTATGCGTTATGAAGATCCGCGTGGTGACTATGGCCGTCAAGAGCGTCAAAGAGCAGTTGTTGCAGCTATTGGGAAGAAAGTAATGAGTATTGAAGGTGTGACTAAGTATCGCGATTTATTAGATGCCGTATCAGAAAACATGCAGACAGATTTAAATCAAGATCAAATTCAAAAATTAGCTTTGGATTATCGTGATGCTTTTAGTAATGTGAAGACTGACCAATTACAAGGAACAGGTTTCATGCAAGATGGTGTTTCTTATCAACGGGTGAGTCCAGAAGAGTTGCAACGCGTACAATTAGAGCTAAAAACCCAATTGGAAGCAAACTAGTCATTTGTCCAATTTAATCTGTAGGGGATGTTATTTTTTCTCTGCAGATTTTTTTAAGTTTTAATTGCTATCCTTTTATTACTCGCTTTTTCATTGTATGTATAGTGAGAATTGTAAAAAAATGATAATAATTATTGTTATTATGCTTTTTTTGGTGTGATTTTTTTGTATAATGGAAAAAGAATGTGTAAAAATGAGAGAGGGATAGTCGGATGATTGATTTACATTGTCATATTTTACCTGGTGTGGATGACGGTGCCCAAACAATAGAAGATAGTCTCGATATGGCACGTTATGCTGTAAAACAAGGGATTACCCATATTTTGTGTACCCCACATCACAATAATGGAAAATATATCAACCCCAAAGCAGATATCATTGAAAAAGTAGCTGAGTTACAAGAAGTATTGGATGAACATCAAATCCCATTGACGGTATTAGAAGGGCAAGAAGTTCGTCTAACTACCTTATTAATGGATGATCTAGCAAAGGACCGTTTATTATTTACTGATTTAGACGATACATATATTTTAATTGAGTTTCCAAGTAATAGTATTCCAGAAAGTGCGGAAAATATTTTTTACCAACTTTTGGATAAAGGAAAAGTTCCAGTGATTGTGCATCCTGAGCGCAATGCTGGGTTTATCAAAGAACCAAATCGACTAATCGAGTTTTTGGATATGGGATGCCTAGCCCAATTAACTGCGCCAAGCTATGTGGGAAAATTTGGCAAAGAAATTCAAAAAACGGCGAAATTAATGGTCGAAAATCGAATGGTTCAAATGGTTGCTTCGGACGCACATGGTATCAACAAGCGTAACTTCTATTTAAAAGAAGCCTATGATGCGATTGCCAAAGATCAGGGCGTAGAATTAGTTGATAAAATGAAACAAGTAGCCAAGGATTTAATTAATGGCGACCCAATCGAATTTGAACCTTATCGAGAATTAAGAAGATCGAAATTCTCTTGGTTTAGATAAATATTTAATGGAGGGATTAATTTGAAAAACATTGGAAAAGTGTTTGGCCTATTGCTTGTTGCGGCCATCTCTTTGTCAATTGTCGTGTTTGGTTATAAAGTTTATCAGCATAAAAACTATGAGCAACGACTAGCCAATGCTCAAATAACGATTAAACAACAATCTTCTAAAATGGGAGACTTAACCAAAAAAGTGAATCAGTTATTTGCAGATGAGCAGGATGATTTATTGAATCCTGAGATAAATACGGAACAAATCTCAGACTTGAAAACAGAAATCAATGGGATGAGGGTTTCTGCAGATAGCTATCAGGTGAAGAAGCAAGATTTGCCTGAAGAAGATGCAAATTTTGCGGATAAACAAGATGAATTATTACGCCGTGTGTCACAAGCATATGATAAATCAAATCTGCAAGATCAAATCGCTGCCCTATTTCAAGCAGATGCAGTGAACTGGCAATCAGTAAATGATCAAGCGGTAATCAATCTTGATACCAAGGCCGAAAAGGTTACTGAGCTATTGCAAAAAGTCAGTGAAATGCCCGAAGGAAATTGGAAAAACCTTGCCAATGGATATCTAAATTTGGCGCAAGATGAGTGTAATCAAGCAGCAACAACCTTAGATATGATTAATCAAATGGTAATCAATGGACAAGTTGCTGAAAATGCCAATGCTGATACTTATGCACAACTAGTAAACACCTTATATACTGTAAAACACCAAGGATTATCAGAAGCTTTAGAAAATAAAGTGAGAGAAGTAAAGACTCAGTTACAGGCTGCAGGAAGAATGTAAGAAAGGAAATAGGTTGATGGAAGTCGAAGAAACAATTGATTTAAAAGATATTTTTACGATTATTAAAAAGCATATTTTTACCATTATCGTATGTATGTTTGTGGGATTAGGTCTAGCAGGAGGATTAACTTTCTTCGTGTTGACTCCAAAATATAGCTCACAAGCTCAGTTAGTCGTAACTTTACCACAAAACCAAAACACAAATACAAATGATGTCAATGTAAACTTACAAATGATTAATACTTATAAAAATCTGATTAAAGGGGATTTGATTTTAAATAAAGTAAAAGATCAATTGAAAGAAAACTATGGCATCAATATGACTGTACAAGAAATTGATAATGCAATTGATGTCGTACAATCAGAAAACTCATTGATGTTCTCATTGGTGGCTACTTCTACTAAAGCCTTAGATGCAGAACGTTTAGCTAACACGACAGCAACTATCTTCAAGGACACTGTCAAAGAAGTCTTAGGAGAAAGCGTGGATAAAATTTCCATTATTTCAAATGCAACAGTCAACAATACGCCAATTTCACCAAACAATACGCGTAACTTGCTTATTGGTGTACTAGCAGGGATGATTGTTGGTTTCGGGATGAGTTTTGCCGTTGAATTCTTAGATCGCACAGTGAAAGCAGAAAAATTTGTTCGCGATGAATTAGGCTTAACTATTTTAGGAACGATTCCTCAATTATCTGCCAAAGAATTACAAGACAATACACGTCGAGTATCTGGACATATGGTATCTTCAAATAGAGAAGACTCTCATTCTGGAAATAGTAAACATCGTCGTTCAAGAAGTCGTGTATAAGGAGGCGAATATAAATGGCAAAGAAATATGATAAGAAGAATTCAACAGCTACAAAGCCGGTGAATTTAATTACACTATTAAATCCAAATTCACCGATTTCTGAACAATATCGTACAGTAAGAACAAACTTGCAATTCGCAGTTGCAGGTGACCAACCATTGCGCAGTATGACCGTGGTTTCATCAGGACCTGGTGAAGGAAAATCAACTTCATCAGCAAACTTGGCGGTCGTATTTGCTCAAGCAGGGCGTCGCGTCTTGTTAGTAGATGCGGATATGCGTAAAGCAACGGTCCATAAAACATTTGGACTAAGTAATGAAGTGGGGTTAAGTAACTTGGTAAGTGGCCAACAATCTGCATCATCAGTTATCCAACCCTCAGGTGTTGATAATTTATCTGTGATGACGGCTGGACCAACGCCACCAAACCCGGCTGAATTACTGAACTCGCGTCGGATGAATGTGGTATTGGAAGAATTATATCAATTGTTTGATTTAATTGTTTTTGACTTACCACCTGTAATGACCGTGGCTGATGGTTTAATTATGGCTTCTAAAACAGATGGTACCGTAATGGTTATCCGTGAAGGTGTGACTCGTAAAGACTCTGTTATAGAAGCGAAAAATCGTCTAATTCAGGCCAAAGCTCGTATTTTAGGAGTTATATATAATGGTGCTGAACAAATGAATGAAAGTAGCTACTATTACTACTCAGATAAATAAATATTCTCTAATAAGGTGAGCGGTGTCTTACCTTATTTTTTTATTTTTTTTGAAGGAAATGATTAGCTGTGTTATAATATTAAGAAAATATATCGTGAAAATAGACACGATAGCAAAAGAATGGAGTGAATACTGATGAAAAAGTGTCCAAATTGTCAAACAGAAGTGGAAGAAGAGAAGTTGGTTTGTCCTCGATGTGGTTATCAGTGGGATACAAAAGATGATGAAGTAGAACAAGTCGTATCTGAAGAAGTTGTATCCGAAGAAGCAGCACAAAGCGTCCAGCATGTAGCTACTGAAGAAGTGTCAAATCAAGAAAATGACGATCAAGCAGTCCAAACAACAACTGCAACACAAACACCCGAAGAATCTGAGAAAGTGGAAAAAAGCCAATCATCAGAAAACAGCAAGAAAGTATTGGATTTTGAAAAATTAGATGATTTTGAAGCGCTAAAGCCACATATTGATCAAGCAAAGAATTACTTTGAAGAACTAAAAACAACTATCTTACATCCAGCTATCGGGGAAACGAAGTATAAAACATTAGGTATTATTAATTTTATTGTGATTGGGCTATTATTTTCACTGACTTTCTCAAGATTGCTTGGTGTGATGCTAAGAGGTATCTATGGTGCGATGAATCAATTTACCAATATGTTTGGTTTTGGTCATTCATCATACGGAGGTTCTTCGATATCTGCTTTTCCGATGTTTTGGTTGTTCTTACTCGCTATATTTACAACGCAAGTTATCTTAGTACTTGTCTACTGGATATTTCAAATCATTATGCAAAAAGAAGGAGCCAGCTTTAAAAATGCTTTAGACCAAATTTTCGAACCGTTAAGTGTCTTAGTAGTCGTGGGCATTGTGGCTTTTGTCTTTGCCTTACTTGGTTCAGTTTTCTTAAAATTAGCGCTGATTCTTTGCGTGTTATATTTATTGATTTTACGCTATAGTTTTGATGGAAATATTTGGTTAATTGCCAATCCTAAGGGCTTCAATCGTTTTTATATTACGATGATTCCTGTTGTGCTATATAGTGTAGTCAGCTACTTTGTTTTCAAAATTGTCCTTGGTGTGTTAATTGAAAATTCAAATATCTTAGGAATAGTCGAAAATATGCTTCGTTTCTAAAAGTAAAAAAATCTCAGTTTGGTTTCTATGAGTGACCAGACTGAGATTTTTTGTTTCCTTTGTGTTCATATAGGATGATATAAAAGCGTTTAATAAGGAGTTGATGTACACGCCGGAAACCTCTGTAAAACACAAAGTAGTATAATTATAACATGTATATGGTCTTTGGTAAATAAAATTTAGTTATAAAATAAAAAAATAAACATTGAATAATAGATGTTTTCGTGTCCTGCTGTCAGTATGTATGATATTAAATAGATGAATTAAATAAATTAGGTTAGAGTGATAAGATATTACTATCGCTGAAAAGTTTCAAATTAGTTGCGTAAATGAAGAGGTCTTGGATATAATAGCCTCAAATTCTTTGAAAGGATGATGAACATGACTCGACCGATTATTGGTATTGCAGCAAATGAAACGTTTGATCCAGGTAGTACCCTTTATCATTTACCTGTCAGTTACACGCCAAAAGGTTATATTGAAGGAGTGCAAAACGCTGGTGGCATTCCACTGCTTTTACCGATTACCAATCCAGACTATGCAAAAATTTATGTCAGTCAGATTGATAAATTGATTTTAGCAGGTGGGCAAGATGTATCACCAGAGATTTATGGACAAACAAAAAACGCAACTGGTAATTATTCAAAAGCTCGCGATGACTTTGAACAAGCCTTAATTACCGAAACCTTAAAACAAGGAAAACCGATTTTTGCGGTCTGTCGTGGGATGCAGTTAGTAAATGTTTATTTTGGTGGTACATTGCATCAAGAAATTGGCCCTTTAAGTGATGTCGAACATATGCAAGATCCTATTCCTCGGGAGGAGCCTTCGCATGACCTACTTTTAGAAAAAACAAGTAGCTTACATACCATTTATGGCAATCAGGGGAAAATCAACTCTTTTCATCATCAGGCTGTAGATAGTCTTGGCGAAGAATTACAAGTAACCGGCAGATGTAGCGATGGCATGATTGAATCGATTGAAAATAAAAAGCGCCATCTTCTAGGTGTGCAATGGCATCCAGATTTTGCTTATTCGCATTTAAAGCAAGAACAATTAGTATTTGATTATGTCGTCAAACAATTATAAAAAGAAAGGAAGAATTAAATGAAAAAAGTAGTTAGTTTATTATTTGTGGCAAGTCTTTTCTTAGCAGCATGTGGCAATTCAACAACATCCTCTAAGGAAAGCAAATCTACCAAACAAGAAATTGCCGTATCTACACCAGGTGAATTATCGACACTTGATAGCGCACAATATACCGATGTCAACAGTTCAGATATGATTGGTCAAGTTTCAGAAGGATTATACCGTTTAAATAAAGATGGAAATCCTGAACTTGCGATGGCCAAAGAAGAGCCAAAAGTGAGTGAAGATGGTTTGACTTATACTTTTAAATTACGTGAGGCGAAGTATAGTGATGGGTCACCGGTTCGTGCGCAAGATTTTGTGTATGCATTCCAAAATGTGGTCGATCCAAAAACGACTTCCAGCTCAAGTCATCGTATGGATATCTTTAAAAATGGTGAAAAAATCCGCAATGGGGAACTACCTGTTGATCAACTAGGGGTTAAAGCACTTGATGATCAAACATTAGAATTAGATTTAGTAGCCCCTGCACCATTCCTATCTGAAATTCTGACGGGGACACCATTTATGCCCAAACAAGAAAAATTCGCCTCTGAAAAAGGGAAAGCTTATGGCACAAGTGCAGATAATTTTGTCGGCAATGGACCTTTTGTGATTAAAGGTTGGGATGGCAATAATGAAAGTTGGACCTTAGAAAAAAATCCAACATACTGGGATGCAAAAAATGTTAAGTTGAAAAAAGTGAAAGTACAAGTCGTAAAAGAAATTGCGACAGGTGTCAACTTATTTAACGATGGGCAATTAGACTATACGACTTTGAGCGATGTTTATGCACAAAACAATCAGGATAACAAATTAGCCCACTTTGTACCTAAAGCGATGGTTGGTTATATCAGTGCAAACCATAAGCGTCCAGTAACCGGGAATGTGCATGTTCGCCAAGCTATTTTACAAGCTATTAATAAGAAAAGTTATACAAAAAATGTCTTATCCGATGGTTCTCAACCGTTAAATGGCTTTGTCCCAACAAACTTTGCGAAAAATCCAGAAACTGGTGAAGATTATCGTAAAGAAGCTGGCGATTTGATGCCTTATGATTTAAAAGCCGCTCAAAAGAACTGGGAATTAGCGAAAAAAGAATTAGGTAAAGATGAAATCGAGTTGGAATTACTCGCTTCTGATACAGCTACTTCTAAAAAGACGGTAGAATTCTTGCAAGGTCAGTTACAACAAAACTTACCTGGTTTGAAAATTGACATTAAGAACGTACCATTACAAAACCGTTTAGACTTACAAGACAAGAGTGAATTCGATTTAGTGTATGGGACTTGGACGCCAGACTATGCAGATCCAATCAATTTCTTAGAGTTCTATGATTCTACAGGCGGCCTAAACTCATCAGGTTATGCGAATAAAGCATATGATGCAGGACTAGAAGAAGCGCGCACCACTTTAGCTAAAGATCCAGCCAAACGTTGGGATAAATTGATTGAAATGGAAAAACAATTAGTCGAAAAAGACACCGCCGTTTTACCATTCTACCAAGGAAGCGTGGCCTATCTTAAATCAGAACGCCTACACGGATTACAAGTCTTCCCATTTGGCCGCACCGTATCCTACCGACTCGCATACGTAAAATAAGGTTGTGAGGCAGCTTGGAAAGCCTAGAAGAAATTGCAGTGTTTACCTACCGCTGAGAAAATTGGATGAAAGTAGATTTTCTCAAGCGGGAGGGCGAATTTCACAATGTCTAGCTGCCGAACACCGTCAAATAAGGTTGTAAATCGACTCGATCAGCTACGAGCAAAAGGTTATCAATCAACTTGGTCAAATACGAGAAAATTCATGTGTTACCTACTGCTAAGAAAATCGGATGAAAGGAGATTTTCTTAAGCAGGAGGGTGAATTTTCCGAGTATTTAGTTGATTGATACCGAGAAAGTTAAATATTGATATAACAATGCTCTTTTCCTTTTAATAAAGAAGGAAAGGAGCATTTTTTAAGCAACTTTTTCGCTATTTTTACATATTCGTGATAAGGTAAAAGTTGTCAGAAAGAAGGGATTTAAGTGCGTTATCATATTATGGAAAGCAATGATATCCGCATGAATTTAGCAACAGAAGAATATTTAATGAATCATGCCGATGTCAGTGAACCACTATTTTTAGTTTATATTCAATCACCTTGTGTCATTATTGGCCGCAATCAAAATGCCTATGAGGAACTCGATTTAAATTATCTACGTGAAAATCACATTACGCTTACTCGACGTATTTCTGGTGGTGGCGCAGTATTTGATGATTTAGGCAATATGAGTTTTAGCTTTGTGAAAAAACGCGATGAAGTTCAATTTGGCGATTATCAGAATGTGACCGAACCGATTTTAGCCGCTCTTCATAAAATGGGCGCAACGCAAGCACAAAGCGGTGGGCGTAATGATTTGTACATTGATGGTTTAAAATTTTCGGGAAACGCGATGTACAGTAAAAATAATCGCACTTATTCGCATGGAACGTTAATGTATGATGTAGATTTAAGTGTATTAGATCGAATTTTGACCGTCTCTAAGGAAAAAATTGCCTCAAAAGCAACCCCATCCGTGAAGAAAAATGTCACAAATGTGAAAGGCTATCTCAAACCAGAATATCAATTCGAACGGACAGAAGATTTCCGTAATCAATTACTATGCGAATTATATGGCGTAAAAAGTCTAACAGAGATTAAAGACAAAGAACTAGTATTAACGCAAGCTGACCGTGAAGCCATTCAAAAATTATTTGATGAAAAATATGCCAATGATGCATGGATTTTTGGAGAAGCACCGGCCTTTGAGTACAACAAACGCACGCGTATTGCCAGTGTTGGTATTGTCGATGTGAAATTAAATGTCGTTCATGGCAAAATTTCTGCAGCCAAGATTTTTGGTGATTTCTTTGGCCAACAACCAGTTGAACAACTTAGTGACTTTTTGGTCGGTAAAGAATATCGTTTTGAGGAAATTGAAAAAGCATTAAATCAAATCAAAGTAAGTGAATATATTCATAACTTAACGAATGAGGATTTCTTAGCCTTACTTTTTAGCTAATATTAGTTTTTTAGACTCAAAATGTGGTAAAATCATGGAAATTACCTAAATTTGTTTCATCGTACTAGCTAAATTACAAAGTTTTTGCTACAATGGGAATGAACTATTTTAAAGATTAAAGGAGACATTTAAATGATTTCAGCAAGTGATTTAAGAGCTGGTATGACTTTTGTACAAGATGGCAAATTAATTAAAGTTTTAGAAGCAAGCCATCACAAACCAGGTAAAGGAAATACAGTGATGCGTATGAAATTACGTGACGTTCGTAGTGGTGCAACTTATGATACTACTTTCCGTCCTGAAGAAAAATTCGAACGTGCACACATTGATACAAAAACTGTTCAATATCTTTACACAATGGATGACACAGCGTATTTCATGGATTTAGAAACTTATGAACAATACGAAATTCCAACTGAAACTGTAGAAACTGAAATGAAATATATCCTTGAAAACATGGAAGTTAAAATTCAATTCTTTGGTTCTGAGGTCGTAGGTATTCAATTACCAACAACTGTAGTCCTAAAAGTTGAAGAAACACAACCATCAATCAAGGGCGCAACTGTAACTGGTTCAGGTAAACCAGCTACTATGGAAACTGGATTAGTTGTAAACGTACCAGACTTTATCGAAGCAGGCGAATACTTAGAAATCAACACTGCTGAAGGTACTTACGTAAAACGCGCAACTAAGTAATACTGAGAAAATGGGATGTGAGCCAATCGCATCCCTTTTTACATAAGGTTGTAAATCGACTCGATCAGCTACGAGCGGATAAGGTCTGTCCAACACGTCTGGAAAGTCCGAAAAGTAAAGACTTTACCAGACGGGGTGGCTTATACGCCGAAGTAGCTAGTCGATTTACACCGTCAAATAAGGTTGTGAGGCAGCTTGGAAAGCCTAGAAGAAATTCGTGTGTTTAGTTTGCAAAACTATAATGATTCAGCATGTAGTTTTTTATCATTTGTGAAAGAATAGATTTAAAAGAATTGGATAAAATGAGGTGTTTTCAGTGCGTGGTTATTCTTTAGAAAAGATGAAACACGTCGGATTAGTATTAATTTTAAGCGTATTAATCGGGTTATCAGTTGGTGCTTTGGATGCTGGATTTGGACGTGTGCTAGATTATATCAGTATCTTTTTTCATCAACATAAGCATATTTTACTCCCCTTTCTAGGGTTTGCTGGGATGTTATTTGTTCATATTCAACTAAAATATGGGAAAGATAGTCATTTAGGGATAGGGTTGATTTTTAAAGCAGGATATGGAGAGGTCAGCAAGGTACCTAAACGATTAGTGCCCTTTGCCATCTGCGGGACGTGGTTAACCCATTTATTTGGTGGTTCAGCCGGTCGTGAAGGGGTAGCAGTGCAAATTGGGGCAACAGTGGCGCATGCTTTTGGTCGACAATTTCAAGGCATGAACTATAAGCGGTTTATTGTTATCGGGATGGCTTCAGGGTTTGCCGGTTTATTTCAGACACCTATTGCTGCGATATTTTTTGCGATGGAAGTCTTGGTAGTAGGGCATTTAACCTATGATGTATTACTTCCTACGATGGTTGCTTCTTTTACCGCTAGTTTTACTTCAGAATTTTTAGGACTAGGTAAATTTAGCTATCACTTAGTATTAGATGATCGCCTGCCTTGGTTTTTAATTGTACGCTTAGTTATTTTAGGTATTATTTTCGGTTTAGTCGGTTATTTATTTGCTCGAACCATGCGCTTAACTCGGCTAACTTTAACCAATCATTTTCCTAATCCAGTATGGCGAATCGGTATCGTTGGTATTATTGTTAGTGTTTTATTATTTGTTTTTCACGATGGCCGTTATGCAAGTTTAGGGACGAATTTGATTGTAGATAGTTTTCATGGGGGAACCATTTATCCTTATGACTGGTTCTTAAAAATGATTTTAACCGCCTTGACGCTTGCTTGTGGTTTCCAAGGTGGGGAAGTGTTACCGATGTTTGCAATTGGTTCAACCTTAGGAGCAGCTTTAGCCGGTATTTTTGGTTTGCCAGTGGATTTTGTAGCGGCACTAGGATTTGCCAGTGTCTTTGGTAGTGCGACGAATACCTTCTTGGCGCCAATCTTTATCGGTGCTGAAGTATTTGGCTTTGATGCGATTCCTTACTTTTTTATCGTTTGTGCAATCGGTTATCTTTGTAACGGAAATCGCAGCATCTACAGCCTACAAAAAATTGAAAAAGAATTTTAATAATAATTTTCCCGCAATAAGTATGACTAAATTGTACTCATTGCGGGAATTTTTTACTCTTCATTAGGTAATTGCACGCTGGAATGTGTGCGAAGATAAGTTTCTTTTTGCCTACGCGTTAATTGCTTAAAGGCATACTCTGCTTTTTGGGCCTCACTTCTGGTAGAAAAACTTTCCGCATGAATCATCTGAAGCGGACGCCGTTTAGCTAATTTGGTATATTTTGCCCCGATGCCTTGGTTGTGTTCGTTCAATCTGCGTGCCAAATCCGTCGTATAGCCACCGTAAAATGTACTATCTTTGCATAATAAAACGTAAAAATAATGTACTTTACTTTCCATAGAGCATCTTCTTTATCGTAGGGGTATATTCGCCGTTTGCATCATAAGTATAGATGGGCGGCAGAACCTTCAGCCCGTCTTTTTTCCCTTGATAAATCCCTTCAACCAATAAAATATTCGCTTCTTTGCCTTCTTTTGGATAAATAAATTGAATCTTTTTCGGCATAATTTTAGCTTGTTGCATGGTTTCGATCACTTCTAAAAAACGATCTGGGCGATGAACAAGGCATAAACGACCATTCATCTTCAGTAGATGCGCACTGGTTTGAATCACTGTTTCTAAATTGGTGTAAATCTCGTGGCGCGCGATGGCAAGATGTTCATTAGGATTTTTATGATTGGTTGGTAAATCTTTAAAATAAGGCGGATTGCATAAAATTAAATCTACCGCATCGTGACCAAGATATTTGGGTGCGTTTTTCAAATCATCTTGAATGACGGTCATCTGATTAGACAAGCCATTTAGTTGAATACTACGTTGTGCCATATCCGCAAGTCGTGCTTGTAATTCAATTTGGATAATTTTAGCTTGGGTATGACGACTGACAAAAAGGCCAACCGCTCCATTACCGGCACACAAATCCACAATCTTTCCCCGTTTAGGAATATTCGGAAAATTAGCCAACAAGACGGCATCTAATGAAAATGAAAAAACTTCACGACTTTGAATAATTTGGATATCTTCGGCGAATAATTGATCAATTCGTTCGTTAGGTAGTAGAGTAATCTTTTCTGACATATTTTCTGTTAATCACCTCTAGTTATCTAAAAATACCTGCTAATTACTATTGCTTTATTACGGTTAGTGACTTATTTTATTCTATATTTTTCACAAGCTATTATACTATGAAATTGATGAATGAAAAAGAAAAAAATACTTGTCAATAACTAAACTAACAAGCTATACTTAAGATTATAAGGAAAGGAAGGATGTCTCAAATGTTCTTTAGTTTTATGCGCGGCTTCTGTCGTGTATTGTTTTTTGTCATTAATGGCAACTTAGAAATTCAAAATAAAGAAAAATTACCTCAAAATGAAAATTACATATTAGTTGCTCCTCATCGTACTTGGTGGGATCCGTTATATCTTGCTGTAGCTGCTAGACCAAAGAAATTTGCGTTTATGGCCAAAGAAGAGTTGTTCAAAAATCCAATTATTCGCTTTATATTAGTTCACGCCAATGCCTTTCCGGTAAACCGTCAAAAACCAGGACCAAGTGCGATTAAGACGCCAGTGAAACTACTTAAAAATACAGATTTGAGCTTGATTATGTTTCCTTCTGGCAGTCGTTATTCGTCTGAGTTAAAAGGTGGCATGACAGTTATTGCACGTATGGCTAAAGTTCGTATTGTTCCTTGTGTTTATCAAGGACCATTAACTTTAGGTGGTCTATTTTTACGAAAAAAGGTAATTGTTCGTTTTGGCGATCCAATTGATATTTCAGATGTCAAAAAATCAGATAAAGCGGGTATCGCCGTGGTGGATGAACGCTTGATGAATGCTTTTAATCAATTGGATTATGAAGTAAACCCAGAATTTAGATATGTGATTCCAGAAAAGAAGAAAAAATAAGTAGAAAGCCAAGAGTTATGTGCTCTTGGCTTTTTTTGGCGAAAAAAAAGACTGATTAAATAACCAGCCTGATGTATTTTGCGTGAATATAATAAACGAACCTGTTTTTTGATACTATCCTTTTATCAAATATAACAAACAAAGTACTACTAACCAAATGAAAAAGTCATTAAAAGTAGAGAATGTATTACTCACTGAGAATGGGGGAGATGAGTAACTTTGCATCGCAATGAAGAGAACAATAAACTTTTTCAGACTTTTCCGTAATTCAACATACAAAATACAAATTATATTATATTATAAATATCACAAAAAAAGGAAGTAGTTTTCCTAAATGACAAATAAAAATGCTTAATTAACAAATATCATTTACAGACTTGCTCTAAATCATGAATAACTCCATTGAAATATGTACGTGAAAGAGGAAGTAAGGTATTGTCTTTTAATTGCACGAGACGCTTTCCCCGACTGACATCTTTGACTGCCATTTTATTCACAATAAAAGAGCGATGAATACGCAACAAATCCTCATGTAAATGTTCGATTTGATTTAAAGGTAAATAGAATTCATACTGTAAGTTTTTTCCCACAAAACGAATTTTATGCATACCATTAGATTCGACATAACGTAATCGATTGAGTGGAATTTTCATCATTCTTGTTCGATCTTTGATGATAATTGTTTGATGATTCCCTTGCTGTTTTTGTTGAAAATAATAGTTAACTTGGTTTTCCACATTTTCAGCAAAGTGCATAAAATAGTCATTCTTATTGAGAATAACAATCGCTGACCACTTTGCTTTCAAATTTTGCTCGTACAGTTCTGTATCAGTGACCAGGACGATTTGGGAATTGGTATCTGATTTTTGAATAGTTTCAATTAACTTTGATACATGATTGGTAGGTTCATCTATTAATATTGAGATGAAGTAAAGATTAAGTTCAGTGGTGCGATGAATAAAATTTAATGTAGTTGATTCTTGGTTATATTGAATCAAAGTTTCATTTCGATGACGCAATAACTGGATCAATAAATTTTTTAAGACGTCATCTCTTTTTTGCTGTTTTTCTATAAGATAGATAGCCATATACAAATCCTTTCCATTTAATCAATACATAGGGAGCAAGTTGTTTGACGATTTTCATTTATTTCTAATCAACTATAAAACAATATATCATAAAAAATAAAAAAAGAGTGCATTTTTTTGTAAATTTGTATCATATTTTAATAGTGATTTTAAGATATTTGTTTGCATAAAATTGAATAAGAACATATAGACGCATAAGAGCTAGAGTGCTATAATAAAAAGCATAGAAAAAGAGTAGGTGATAGGTGTGAAATTATTGCATACAGCGGATTGGCATTTAGGGAAAAAACTACATGGTTTTGATATGTTATCAGACCAAGCGTATATCTTAGATCAGATATTGCAGCTTGCTAAAGACGAAAAAGTAGACGCTATTATGATTACTGGAGATATCTATGACAGAGCCATTGCCAGTAATGAAGCGATTCAATTAGGAAATCAAACTTTTCAAAAATGGAATATTCAAGAGCACTTTCCGTTATTAATGATTAGTGGAAATCATGATTCAGCAGTACGCCTAGCTACGGGAAAAGAATGGTTTGCGACTAACCAATTTTATTTAAATACCAGTATTAAAGAGAGTTTACAGCCAATAACATTGGGTGATTGTCAGTTTTATCTATTACCTTATATTGAATTGATTGAAGCACGTTTTTTTGTGGAAAAAGCCGGACTTGTTGAAAAAGCACCAAATAATCTCTCACAAGTACTTCAAATCATTATCAAAGAAATGCAAAAAACTTTCGATCCCGATAAAAAGCATATCTTTCTTGGTCACTTATTTGTTGCAGGAAGCTTGCGTCAAGAATCAGAAACGCCATTGGAAATCGGTGGTTTACAGAGTGTTGCGAGTGATTTGTTCGATGTATTTGATTATGCAGCTTTTGGTCATTTACATTCATCTACGGCTAATTTAAAAGGAAGAGTACGCTATAGTGGTTCACCATTAAAGTACTCTGTGGGTGAACATCGTGATTCAAAAGGAGTGCGCATTATTGACACCGAGTTATTAGCTAATGATTTTGAGCAGGCTACACGTTTTGTACCTTTACAGCCATTAAGAGAAGTTCATCAGATTGAAGCAAGCTTTGAAGATTTGCTATATCGTCGAGGAAAATTAGAAGAATACGCCAAAGATTATTTATCAGTTGCCCTTACCAATGAAGAAGTGATTATGCAGTTAATGAATCAGTTGCGACCGCTATATCCATATTTGTTGAATGTTACACGTAAAGAAAAACACCTCAAAGTATCTACCAATAATGCTACTAATCTAAGCAAAATCAATCAACCTGAAGAATTGATTCAAGATTTTTTTGTGCGATTATATGAAGAGCCATTGACTGAGCAACAACAAAATTGGGTAAATGATGCGATGAATCAAGTAAACGGAAAGGATGAATGATAGATGCTACCTAAAAAAATCCAAATGAAAAACTTTGGCCCCTATGTGGATGAATGTGTCAATTTTGAAGACTTACAAGCCGATGGTCTATTCCTGATTACTGGAGATACTGGAGCTGGAAAGACTACCATTTTAGATGCGATGACCTTTGCACTTTATGGAAGAGTAACCTCTGATAAGCGTACAGCACATGAAATGCGCAGTCACTTTGCCGAGCTAACAGCTAAAACTGAAGTTCAATTCACTTTTTCCCATCAAAATTACACTTATAAGATTACTCGTCAACCAAAAATGTATATTCCACAAAAAAATGGGAAAGAGAAAAAGGTAGATCATAATGTCCATTTAGAGATATTCGATGAGAATTTGCAATTGGTTGATAATCTATCTTCTATTACAGATGTGAATAAATTTGTTGATTCTCTTTTACATTTAACCAGTGAGCAATTTTCACAGATTATGTTGCTTCCTCAAGGTAAGTTTCAGGAATTTTTATTGTCTAATAGTAGTAGCAAGAGTGATATTTTGCGTACTATTTTTAACACTCAGTTTTATCGTCAACTAACAGATATAGTCAAAGAAAATTATAAGCAAAAAGAAAAAACAATCAATCGTCAAGTGGACCAATTACATCAATTGAGTGCACAATTTCAGTTTGCTCAAGAAGAAAAATTGGAAAATCAAGAAAATATAAGTCTTGAAAGTTGGCCAATAATTTTTGCTGAAGACTTAAGTATTCAAAATAATCGCTTAAATATCCAAAAAAATACCTTACAAGAACAAAATCAACTGCAAACTAAGTTACAAGATGAATTGCAGTTGGTTCAAGAGCTAACCAAAAAACAAGCAGAAGGCGAAAGATTAATAGCTAGACAAGCGCAACTGATTGAAAATGAACCAAAGATGATTGAATTATCAGAAACAATTGAATATCTAAAATGGTTTGCTCAACAAAAGCATGATTTAGAGCAATATGAAAAGGAGAAACAAAAATATCAAGATGCCGTTTTTCAGTTAACTGATACTAAATCCAAACAAAGTGATAATGAAGTGGCCATTCAACGTTTTGACCAACAGCAAGATTTAAGAGCCACTTGGCAAGCAAATTTACAACAAGCGCAACAAAAGAAATACCAATTAGAAGAATTATTGCCGATTGCTAAAGAATATGCGGAGAAATTACAGGATTTTCAAATGCTCAAAGCAAAAACAGAGGACTCTTTAAAACATGTTCAAGAATTAGAACAATCCTTATCTGACAAAAACGAAGCAATCGTTCAAACGGAAGCAAGCTTAAATCAATGTAATCAACAAATGCAACAATTTTCTCAGGTATCTCATGAAGTAGGAAACTTGCAAGATTGGTTAAATGCAGATTCACAAAAGCAAAAAGTATTGAAGCAACAGCATCTTTTACAAAAGAAACAACCACAAATTGAAAAACAAATAGAAGAAGAAAATCAAAAACTTCAAAAGATTCAGGGACAAATAGAAGAACAACGTCAAGTTAATATTCAATTGTTGAGTGCAAGGTTACGCCGCTTATTAAAACCTGGTGAGCCTTGTCCGGTATGTGGTTCTATAGAGCATCCGAGTGTAACCCATGATACAGCAGCTGATCAACAAGCACTAATTGAAAACGAGCAGGCCTTACAGCAATTAGAAATCCAGTTGCAAACTTGTCAAAAACAACAAGGAGCACTATCTACACAAAAATTAGAAAATGAACATCAATTGGTAGAATGCGCACAACAAATTGATGAATATACACAAAAACAAGACAAAATGATGGTTGATTTCTTTAACTACATGGAAGACAAACTATCTTGGGAAGCTGTGCATGAGTTAAAGATATCGCCAATTACAGCTATGACGATTAAGAATTTTCGCCAGCAATTTCGTCAAACGCTAGATGATTTGATGCAACAATCACAAACGATGCAAGCACAATTAACACATGAAAAAACTGATTTAAAACAACTCCAAGATAGTTTGATTCAAGCACAAACAGAAAATCAAGCCTTACAAAAACAATGGGTACAATCAGAAAGCCAGTTAAACTCTTATCAAGCAAGGCTAGGAGATCAAAATTATACAGTATTAAAGGAAAAAAGTTTACAAGTTGAGCAAGAAATCAAACACTTATCCGAACAATTGGAACAAGCGCAACGTCAAGAAAAAAATCTTCAAGATACTAAGATTAGACTAGATACTCAAGTTCAATCTTTGCAGACTTTTTTAGCGCAACAAGAAGAAATCGTCAATCAAGCTAAACGAGGGGTTGTAACGATTTATCAACAAATAGATTTGTGTTTCGGTAGCCAAATCTATGTTGCTTGGAAGAAAGGCGAAGAAGTTAACCTTTCAGAATATTGGAAAAAGGTCGCTCAATTACCAGTAATGGAACAAACCTGGCAACATTATCAAGAGGAAAAACACTATTTAGCAACACGTTTGCAAGAACTTGCTGAAATTCTAGAAAAACCAACTGTGGATGTAAAGCCATTAGAAGAACAGTTGGTAGAGATGAAGCAAAATATTGAGGAGCTATCTACCCAATACGCTCAAGATCAACTTATCTATGAACAAAATAATCAGCTTTGTCAACGATACAATACGCTATTAGTACAAAATCAACAAATGCTGACAGAAGTACAAGCATATGCACGACTGGCTAAAGGAATGAATGGCGACAATGAATTGAAACTTACACTCGAAAATTATTGCTTACAAGTGTATTTTCAAGAAGTGCTTTTATTAGCAAATCAACGTTTACAAGAATTAACCCAAGGACGTTACACTTTGGAAATTAGCGATGAAAAAGGTCGCACAGCTAGTAATACAGGGTTAGAACTCGTAATTTTTGATGATTATACTGGTGAAATTCGGCGGGTGCAAACCTTATCAGGCGGTGAAAGTTTTATTGTATCACTGGCTTTATCCCTATCGTTAGCTGATGTCATTCAGCGCCAAAGTGGTGGCGTACAAATCGAAGCCCTCTTTATTGATGAAGGATTTGGGACCTTAGATGAACAAACGTTACAACTAGCCATTCAGACTTTGGCTCAGTTAGAAGGTCAAGGACAAATGATTGGCATTATTAGTCATGTACGTGAATTAAAAGAGCAAATACCACGTCAAATTCAAGTGAAAAAACTAGGCGATGGTCGTAGCGAAATACGTATTCATAGTGAGGGAAAAGTTTTGTAAAAGAAGCTAAAAAGCTCCGACTTATTCATTGGTATCATTTGTTTTAGAAATAAAGAAATAATGATGCCAAATATTATGTTTATTTGGCTAATCGTCTAATATTTGTAATCAAAACAAGAAGAATAAAAGAATTTTATTAAACGTTTACACTTTTTATTTAATCATTTATAGTGCGTGATAATATTTTTAGTTGGATGATAATAAAGCATTAGAAATCCTATAAGAATAGGCAAATAAAGCGAGTTTGCAAACGTTTTTGCTGACATATGCTAAAATAAGCTCTAGTAATTGACATCATAATTGAGTATAATGAGCATGTAATAGTTTCAGTAGATGTTTTTATTTGCAATGAAGAAGGGAGAGATAATGATGTTAACACTTTATACATCACCGAGTTGTACCTCATGTCGTAAAGCTCGTGCATGGCTTCAAGAATATAATATTCCCTTTGTTGAACGAAACATTTTCTCTGAACCGTTAACCATCGATGAGTTGAAAGCTATTTTGCAGATGACTGAAGAAGGCACTGAAGAAATCATCTCAACTCGTTCAAAGGTTTTCCAAAAGCTTAATGTAAATTTGGATGAATTATCCTTAAAAGATTTACTAAAACTAGTCAAGGAAAATCCTGGACTATTAAGAAGACCAATCATGATTGACGAAAAGAGATTGCAAGTTGGATTTAATGAAGATGAAATCAGACGCTTCTTGCCACGTGATATCCGTCAATTAGAGTTAAGACAAGCTCAATTGATGGCAGGTTTATAAACCATTTTAGTACGACGTTTAAGTCAACAAACAAGGATACAAAAGAACGGATATTCAGATTTGAGTCCCTAAGAGAGATTAATCTGGATATTCGATTTTTTTCTGCTCAATCAGATAGGATTAGCTTAAAAAGACAGTGTTGAGTGGAGATTTTTTTCTTTACTTTTTGTGTACTTACGTTAAAATATAAATAAAGAGAGGTGTAAACGACATGGAAGTAGAACATATTAATGATGATACGGTTCGCGTTTACATTCGTAGCGAAGATTTAGCCGAACGTGGCTTTACTTTTGTCGATCTTCTTGGTGGGCATAAAGAGGTTGAGAGTTTCTTTTATTCCATTCTTGAAGAAGTTGACGTCGATAATCAATTCAAAGGTAGCGAGGCAGTCACATTCCAAGTAATCCCTAAAGGAGACGGTTTGGAATTGTACATCTCCAAAAATATGACAATGGAAAAATTTTCAGAGCTACCATTTTTACAAGAATTAGATTTACAACAAACGAATGATTTTGACGTTGAATCAGTGGATGAAGAGGATATATTTGAAGTTGATGAAAAGACCGCGCATTTTGATGAGCAAAAAGATGGCATGCCACGTTTCTTAGAGTGGATGAATCAAGTGACTGGGGGTAAAATCAATCAGCAGTCTACAGAAGAAAGCCAAGAAACACCAAAACATTTACCAACTTCAGCGCCAAATAAAAAGGCGAAAAAGTTGCAATATGTATTTATGTTTGAAGACTTTGAAGATATTATCGAAGTTTCAAGCAAGGTGAATGCGGTAGGATATAATTCATGTATCTATCAACTTGGCGGTTTTTATGCTTTGGTCATTAATTATACCAAAGATTATTCAGACCGTGAGTTTATCGAAACCCAAAATGCTGTTTTCAGAGAATTTGGGGTATTAACACCACTGACACAAGACGTTTTACAAGAGCATGGTCGTGTGATAATGGATGACCACGCAATTACCCAAATCAAGCGAATCTTTAACACTTAAATAAAGGATGAAAAAACATCTAATATTTTTAGTTAGCTAGAGTGCTTGAAGTCATAAAACGCGAATAAAAAAAGATGCACATATTCATTTTGTGCATCTTTTTTATTTATAGGCGCGCCAATCTAGATAAGTAATTTTGCCGCTTTTTTCGGGTTGAATAAATTCTGGTAGACGTTTGATATTATCCAAGCCTTCAATCAGATAGCCATATTTTTGATCGTATTGATAATTAAACCAAGTCAGTGTATCAACAGTTTTGACTTTCATCTCACAGGCTAGTTGTTGATCTTGTAAGAAAAGCTGCTTACATAAATCCGACTGACGATCTTCAGCAAACATCTCAAAATCCGCTGACAATTCCTGAAAAATTTGATTCGCCAACTCAAAAGAATAGCCGTCTTCCATACACCTTTGCATTTGACATAAAAATTGACGGGCATATTTCTTTCCTTGAAGTTGTGCTGCTTTAAAATCTAAAGCTAACTGATAAGCCGCTTGGAAAGTGGTATTTTGTTGTTCAAGGTGTAAGGGTAATTGATGTATACGTAAATAATCACGAATAATCTTTAAATTAACCAATGGAACCACTTGTAAACGAGCTTTTTCCTGATAAATTTGACGAAAATAAGTAAAATAGGGCATTAATTGCGTCAAAGATGATTCCAGAGGATTAATAAAGAGATAAACCTCATTCAAAAAAATCTCCTCCAATACTACTAGCTAACTTCACTCTAACAAATATTTTCTGAAAATGAAAATAAAAGGCTTGTATGTCTTTACACAATAGCTTCAAACGCTCGGATAATTTTGTTTTTTGCTGGCTGATAACTAATTTCAAACTCAGCTAATAAATTGAGAAAATCAACCTTTCCCTTGGTTGCATCAGTGACTTCAAGTTCGAGTTCATAATCATGACACTTACCATACCAACTTTCATCCAGAGCTAATTCACCAATCGGTAAGTTTACTTGTATGCGAGCAGTTTTTAAATCAGCAAATAAACAGACTTGATCAGCTTGGATGCCTAGACTGGCTAATTTTTGCGCCACACTGCCATGAGGTAAGATGGTTTGGGTTTGAAGTAAAGTTTGCGCATGTTCAGGAGATAAATGGTCGGTTGTCTCAAGTAATCCTTCTTTAAGTGGCGTTTTCAATGTACATTCCGCACTATCTTCAAATATACGGATGCGTAGACCACACTGCAGTTGCTTTAAGCGAAAATCAGGGGTATCAAAATAATAATTTTCCTGCACAAAGGCATTTTTCCCAGGTGCATATTTTGCTTTAATTGCAGTAAATTGCGCACTCGTTAATAGCGTTTTATATTCAATCTCGATTTGTTCTGTCATAATTTCCACCTTTCTTCATCTGCATTATACAAAGATGGTAGTGGTTCGTCCAGTTAGAAATAGCATGGAAAAATTCTCTTAATTGCGTTTTTTTACACTATGGTTGAATCTTTTTGTATGTTATAATCAGAAGAGTGGACTTTTTAAAGGTAGGTGTGCAAATGAATCGTAATTGGAATGATTTTTTAGCACCGTATGAACAAGCGGTGAGTGAATTAAAAGTAAAATTACGTGGCATTCGTAAACAATTTAGAGAGCAAAAGCAACATGTGCCAATTGAATTTGTGACTGGAAGGGTAAAGCCAGTTGAAAGTATTTTGGCTAAGTCGCAATTACGTGGTATTCCTTTAGATCGCCTAGAAGAAGAGATGTCAGATATTGCTGGACTGCGTATTATGTGTCAGTTTGTAGAAGATATCCACACAGTAGTGGAACTATTACGTGCACGCAAGGATATGAAAGTGATTATCGAGCGTGATTATATCACCAATAAAAAAGTCAGTGGTTATCGTTCTTATCATTTGGTGATTGAATATCCATTGCAAATGGTGGATGGTGAAAAAACACTCTTAGCCGAAATCCAAATTCGCACTTTAGCGATGAATTTTTGGGCGACGATTGAACACTCACTTAATTATAAATATCAAGGAGTATTCCCTGAAGAAATCGGGCAGCGTCTACAAAGAGCAGCCGAGGCAGCCTATTTGTTAGATGAAGAAATGTCCAGCATTAGAGAAGAAATTCAAGAGGCACAACGACTCTTTTCTCAAGGAATGCGTGGCCCATTAGAAGCAACCACCAAGCTAGACCATGCTGACTTTGGCAGTCTTGATCAAGAATTAGAGCAAGACTTTTTAACTACAGTGGAAGATTCAGCAAAAAAAGAAGAATAGGAGGGGGCTTATGCGGGTAGCGATTATTCATAATAAAGAAGCATTATCTCTAGAAGTAGCGGCAAAATTACGTGAATTATTACAAAAGGCGCATTATCAACTTGACCAAGAAGATCCTGAGTTAGTGATTACAGTAGGTGGGGATGGTACTTTATTATCTGCTTTTCACTTATATAATCATAAACTCGATCAAGTGCGCTTTTTAGGGGTGCATACCGGTCATTTGGGCTTTTATACAGATTGGCGCGATTATGAGTTAGATGAACTAGTGGATTCACTTTGTACGCAAGAAGAGAAGGCCATTAGTTATCCTTTGTTAGATGTGACGATTCATTATCGCAATGGCAAGCCGAGTCAACACTTTTTGGCCTTGAATGAATCAACTATCCGCCGTAGTACCCAAACCTTAGAGGCGGATGTCTATATTAAAGATGAATTATTTGAAAAGTTTCGTGGGGATGGCTTATCAGTCGCAACGCCAACTGGTTCAACCGCTTATAACAAGAGTATTGGAGGCGCTGTGTTACATCCGCGAATTAATGCGATGCAACTAACCGAGATTGCATCTTTGAATAATCGCGTCTTTCGTACATTAGGCTCGCCGATTGTCTTATCGCCGACTGAATGGGTGGAATTAGACTTGCCAGCAATCAATGATGAAACGCACTACACGATTACTATTGACCAGTTAGCCTTAGAGCAGACTCAAGTTAAATGCATCATTTACAAAATAGCTAAAGAACGGATTCACTTTGCATCATATCGTCATACGCATTTTTGGCGCCGAGTACGTGATTCCTTTATTGGAGAGGTATAATGCAATTTCAATATATTTATGAAAAAACAGCAGGCCAACAGCTTAAGTATTTTCTCAAAGAACAAGGTATCTCCAAAGGATTATTGGCGAAAATTAAGTTTCAAGGGGGACAAATTGCGGTTAATGGCCAAATCGAAAACGTCTTATATCAGCTCAAAGCCCAGGATGTCGTGCAAATTACCATTCCTGATGAAGGCGAGCATGAAACCGTACTGTTAGATGAAACGCCGATTGATATCGTTTATGAAGATGCGCATCTTTTGGTCGTCAATAAACCAGCCAATGTCGCAAGTATTCCGGCACAGTATCATCCGAATGGTACGATGGCTAACCGCGTGAAAGCTTATTACAAGCAACAAAATTATGCTAATCAAGTCATTCATGTCGTCACTAGATTAGATCGCGATACTTCTGGTTTAATGGTTTTTGCCAAACACGGATTTGCCCATGCCAAACTTGATGTCCAGTTGCGCAATAAGCAATTTGTGAAGAGATACCAAGCTTTAGTTACCGGAAATATTGCGCAATTACAAAACCATGCATTCATTGATTTGCCGATTGCAAGAGACTATGATTCGCTTTTAAAACGTAAAATTGATGACTCGGGTAAGGAAGCCAAAACCGAATACTGGTTAGAAAAACGCAACCAAGAACTGGCTTTGGTTGATATTCAACTTCATACCGGCCGTACCCATCAGATTCGGGTACATTTTGCAGCAATTGGTTGTCCATTACGTGGCGATGAATTATATGGTGGTCTAGTCGATGAAACGTTGAACCGCCAAGCCTTACATTGTTACGAATTACAATTTACCCATCCTTTTACGCAAAAAGCTTTACACTTTACCCAAGCGCTACCCCAAGATATGGCAGATTTAGCGCAAACAATTAAATAATGCGAATTTTTCGTGAGCAGTTAAATGTTTAGCTGTCCACGAAAGATGTCGCCTAGATATAAGAAAAATGAGGTGAGAACAGTGGAAGAAACATTAGAACAAGAATTACAAAATCGTTTCGAACGTTTGAAAGAAGAATTACTTGCCAATGAGATTCAGGAATTTAGAAATGATTTTCTTGAGATGCACTACTATGAACAAGGACAATTCTATCAATCGCTGACAACCGAGGAACGTCTGATGCTGTACTCTTTACTGTCTCCTAAAGAAATGGCGGATATGTTTGACGTTTTAGAAGAAGATAATGACAATATGAGTGATTATCTTGCGGAGATGCGTCCAAGTTATGCGGCCAACATGCTATCTGAGATGTATAGCGATAATGCCGTGGATATCTTAAATACATTAGATAAAAAGCAGATGGCGATGTATTTATCATTAATGGAAAAAGAAGTGGCCAGCGAAATTCGTGAATTATTACATTATGAAGATGAAACCGCTGGATCGATTATGACGACCGAATATGTTTCGATTGTCGCAAATCAAACCGTGCGTTCAGCGATGTATGTCTTAAAATCAGAAGCCAACGTAGCCGAAACCATTTACTATATTTATGTTGTAGATGCTGAAGACCATCTGGTGGGGGTTATTTCTTTACGTGATCTGATTGTCAATGATGATGACGCGTTGATTGCGGATGTGATGAGTGAACGGGTGCGAAGTGTGCATGTTGGCGATGACCAAGAAGATGTTGCCCAAACTTTCCGTGATTATGACTTCTTAGCTTTACCGGTTGTTGATTACGAAGATCATTTAGTCGGAATTGTTACTGTTGACGATATCATTGATGTTATCGATGATGAAGCCACTGCTGATTATTCAGGTTTGGCGGCCGTTAACGTTGAAGAAGTTGATGAAAATCCCCTAAAAGCAGCCAGTCGCCGTTTACCTTGGTTGATTGCTTTGTTATTCTTGGGGATGATCACTGCTACGATGATTAATCGTTATGAAGAGTTGGTTAGTGAAGCCAGTATCTTAGCGGTATTTATCTCGTTGATTACCGGTACAGCCGGAAATGCAGGGACTCAAGCACTAGCCGTTGCAGTTCGCCGAATTGCGATGCCCGAAGATAAAGATCGTAGTTTTTTGATTACTGTCATTAGCGAATTAATTACTGGTTTAATTATCGGTTTGATTACAGGAATCGTGATTTTTGCTTTAGTCGCTATCTGGAAACACAATCCAATTTTAGGTTTTGTCATTGGGATTGCGATGATGTGTGCCATTACGGTGGCTAATCTAGCTGGTACCTTTATTCCAATGTTAATGGACAAACTTGGATTCGATCCAGCTGTAGCAAGTGGCCCCTTTATTTCAACATTATCTGACTTGACCAGTGTGTTAATATATTTCAATATCGCCAGCCTTTTCATGCAATATTTCATGAAATAAGCAGCAAAATAATTTAACAGCCAAGAAAGTACCTAACGTAAAGGTGCTTTCTTTTTTTAGATTTTATCATAGAGTGCTTATCTTTTTTGCGGAAAAAGCGTCTAAACAATCGCAAATTTTTTCTCAAAATGACAGCGATGAATCGTGGGTATTTTGAGCTTTACAATCAGAAAATAGAAGGGGTAAGATGGAGAAAAGTTCTAGAAATTGTTAGAAAAGTAATTTGAAATATAGCGATTTTGACTTTCGTGCTTATTTTGAATACGATATAAGCACGAAAGGATGATGTGCAAATGGATAAGATTGCTAAAAAACTAAGTAAATTAGAATATCTGACACCTAAGGCAGCGAAACAATTAGGTATTTCAAAGTATCAATTTTATCAATATGTTCATCAAAATGACCTACAAGCGGTTTGCAAAGGAATTTATGTGGATGAGATGACGTGGATAGATGAACTTTATGTACTTCACCAACGTTGTCCAAACGCAGTATTTTCCCATGATGAGGCATGATATTATCATGAATTGATTGATAGAGAGCCTCTCTTGCATACTTTAACTATTAATAGTGGGTATAATGCGCATCGATTGAAAGTTGATGGAAAGTGTAAAGTCTATACTGTGAAGAAAGAATTACTAAATGTCGGTAAGATTACTGTGCAGGATAATGATGGTCATCAGATTCCTATGTATGATTTAGAAAGAACAATCTGTGATCTCATTCGAAATCGTAATAAAATGGAAGTGCAGGATTTCAATACTGCTTTCAAAACATATATTTCTAGAACAGATAAAAATCTAAATCGACTAATGGAATACGCTAAACTATTCCGAGTCGATAATATCGTTCGAAGTTATATGAAGGTATTGTTATAAGATGTACTTAAAACCAGAACAAGTCAAAGGAAGAATTAGAAATATCGCAAAGAAAAATCAAGCAGATGCCAGAACTTTGATGCGAATTTTTATGATGGAACGTTTTTTAGAGCGAATTGCTGCCTCAGAAAGTACCTCATGCAAAGGTGCTTTCTTTTTTTAGATTTTATCATAGAGTGCTTATCTTTTTTGCGGAAAAAGCGTCTAAACAATCGCAAATTTTTTCTCAAAATGACAGCGATGAATCGTGGGTATTTTGAGTTTTACAACGAAAAAATATGTAGGTTAAAATATAAATTAGAAACACGTGTGATAAAGATTTTTTAGATTTCTGTGCTTATTTTGAATATAAGATGAGCACAATCGTTTGATAGAGTTAGTCATCAAGTGATTGTTTACATATTTATAGTGAATGGTGATATCTTGAAGAAATGCTACGGATAAATTTATAAATAACTCAAACTTCGCACATAAATTGTAGCTATGAACCTTGAAAAATCAGTATCTA